>Ga0210384_10001200_pt1 | contig 36140 bp, 49 predicted proteins | sample IncBWH2MmetaG_FD_160574 | JGI IMG/M metagenome (GOLD analysis project Ga0210384, IMG submission 160574) | Forest soil microbial communities from Barre Woods Harvard Forest LTER site, Petersham, Massachusetts, United States - Inc-BW-H-2-M | ecosystem: Environmental > Terrestrial > Soil >...
TTTCCGTTCGTGCGAACGATATTGAAAGTCTTGTTGGAAAGGACCATTTGGCTGTAGTCAAACTTCGCAGGCGGATGGAGGAGGTGCGCGAAGCGATTGCCAGTGAGCAAAGGCACATCGCGGCATCGTTCGCCAAGGACTACGAGCTGGCACGTGCCCAACATGACGAGCTTTCTGCGACAATTTCGCGAGTGATGGGCGAGGAAGGCGGCAATACCGAGATACAGGCTCGGATGCGTGAGCTTGAGAGTTCAGCGGACACTCTTCGGCGCCTGTACGATCGGGTGCTGCAGCAGTTCAGCGAGATGAGCAGAGTTGAAACGCAGCCCTCGATCACGCCGGATGCTCGTGTTCTCAATCGCGCAGCCCCCCCCTTGCAGACCGAATCCTCGAAGAAGCGACTGCTGATCCTTGCCGGCGGATCGGTGATGGGGTTGCTCTTGGGAGGCGCCATCTTGTTGATCAGGACCTTTCCTTTTGGCGTCTTCAGAACCTCCCAACAGGTGACTTACGCGACTGGGCTGCCCTGCACTGTCCTACCGAAGATCGTGGACGCCAAGGAGCGGGCTTCCTTGATGGCCGGTGAATACGCGTTGGAGGCGCCCTATTCGCGATTTGCCCAAACCTTGCGCGGCACTGGGGCCATGATCGGTATCGCCCAGAGAGACTCCGGGGCGAAGGTCGTTTGCGTTGTCTCCTCAAATCCTGGAGAAGGCAAAACAACCGTCGCAATCAATCTCGCGGCGCATTTCGGCCGGCACGCGACCACGCGCGTGCTTCTCATAGATGCCGATTTCTATCGGCAGTCGCTGACGAAGATCGTGGCTCCCGACGCACGCGTCGGACTCAGAGAGGCCTTGGCGGAGCCAACGGCTCTCGCCAAACTCGTCGTCAGGAAAGAGCCCCTGAATCTGGACGCCCTCCCCTGTCCTGTTCCCGATCAGATGGCCAACCCGACGGAGTTGCTCGGAATAGTGGAGATGGAGCGGTTAATCGAGGTCGCGCGCGAAGCCTATGACTTGGTGATCATCGAGGCGCCTCCGATAGCTGCGATCGTTGACTACAAGATTATCTCGCGGCACTGCGACGGTTTCGTCTTCGTCGTCGAGTGGGGGAAAACAAGTCAGCGCCTCGTTCTCGAGTGTCTGTCTGATGCCTCGGCGCTGCTGGATCGAGTCCTGTGCGTGATCCTGAACAAGGCGGATCCCGCTGCGCTGCGGAGCATCGAGCACTATAGGGGCGATCGGTTCCATGCCTATTACTGCGATCAGAAGAGAGCGTGAGACCTCTGGCCATCCAGAATTCCAGCGTCTGTCCCTTTGCGGCTACTGGAATGCCGGATGGCCCGGCGCTTGCAGGCGGGTTGCTCAATGCAGCCGCGGGCAACTAGCCGGATGGTGTCACTTGTCAGTAAGATCGCAGACTTCAGTCATATCCTGAACGCTCAGTTGCGCCTGCGAGGCAGGGCAAGGGCGCCTTTCTCGGTGCGACTGCAAGGCCGCGTCCAATTTTCGGGTTGCGGCGAGGTGGTGCTCGGTGAAGGCGTCAGCCTTAACGGAACGGTCGTGCCCATTGAGCTGGTCACATACGCTTCGGGGCGGGTCGAAATCGGAAATCATACATTCGTCAACTACGGCTCATCCATCGCGGCACGAGCCTCGGTGACGATTGGCTCCCACTGTCTTCTTGGGCACTACACGTTCGTGATGGACAACGACCAGCACGACGTCGTCAAGCATTCTGTATTGCCGCAGTCAGAACCCGTTATCATAGAAGACCATGTCTGGATCGGCTCGAAGGTGGTCGTCCTTCCCGGCGTCCGCATCGGCAGCCGCGCCGTAATTGGTGCAGGCAGCATCGTCACCAAGGATATCCCTCCGCGATGCGTCGCGGCGGGCAATCCTGCACGTGTGCTTCGTCATCTCACGGAGCTCGATTAAATCATGCCCTGGCTTTTCCGCAGCCTGATTGTCATATGGGCGGCAGAGCGGTGAGAAGATTGCAGACCGAGAAATTCTGGTCCACATAGGAGCGGAGAACAGTACGCGTTGCTTCGAGTACGAGGGTGGGATGAATAACGCTGCCACAAAAACCGTCTTGGTTACAGGAGGGGCGGGCTATATCGGCTCGCACACCTGCAAGATTTTAGCGCAAAAAGGGTATCAGCCGGTTACTTTCGACAATCTGTCGTCAGGGCACACGTGGGCTGCCAAATGGGGACCTCTCGAAAAAGGCGACATCCTCGATCGGACGGCTCTCGACCGGACCATCGAGAAGTACCGCCCGAGCGCTTGTCTGCACTTTGCCGCGCTCGCCTATGTCGGAGAGTCAGTTTCAGATCCCGGAAAGTACTATCGCAACAATGTCGCCGGCTCTTTGACGCTACTCGAGGCACTGAGAGACCACGGCGTCGATCAATTTGTGCTGTCGAGCACGTGCGCCACTTACGGCGTTCCCGACAAGGTCCCGATCGACGAGGCGTTGCCGCAAGCCCCGATTAATCCCTATGGCGCCTCGAAGCTCATGGTCGAGCGCATGCTCGCCGATTTTCATGCGGCCTACCGAATGCGGTCCGTAGCGCTGCGCTATTTCAATGCGGCCGGAGCGGATCCAGATGTCGAGATCGGCGAGGACCACGATCCCGAAACGCACCTGGTGCCGCTTGTTCTTGATGCCGCCTGCGGAGACCGCGAGGCCTTTACGGTCTTTGGAACCGACTACGAGACACCCGATGGGACATGCGTTCGTGACTTTATCCACGTGACCGACTTGGCAGAGGCCCATGTCCTGGCGCTGAAGGCCCTGGAACAGGGCCTCACGCACCGCGCGTTCAACCTGGGGAATGGCCAGGGCTATTCTGTTCGCGAAGTGATCGCGTCGGTCGAACGTATTACGCGGCTCCCCGTACCGGTGAGGTTCGGCGAAAGGCGACCGGGGGATCCCGCACGGCTAATCAGCAATTCCATGCGCGCTGCAAGCGAATTGCAATGGAGGCCGCAGATTACTAAGCTCGATGACATCGTCTCCACAGCGTGGGAGTGGAACAAGAGACGGGCGCAGGAGAAGAGCCGAAGATGACGCCCTCGCCTTGGCGGGCTTCGCGACCCACTGCGATAAGAAGAAGCCGGCGAAGAATACGCCAAGCCGTTACCGCCCTGCCCCATCGCTTACCAAAGGTTTCATGCGCTTCCTGGCCTCGATTTGCAGCGGACTAAATGCGTGTCCAAAGACCCTTTCCATCGAATGGTTAAGGCAGGAGCGAATCTGTATGACGCATACCCTCATCCAGATCTGACAGTGCACAGCCAAAAATATCGGCACCTATCTTTACGTGCTGGGGGCGGCGACAATTTTCCCCTTTAATTTTATAATTTTATTTAAATACCAGATTTTAATTGTAATTTTTTTCGTTATAATGCAAAAAGCGATAAATTATGTTCAAATATGCCAACCTGGGAACGGCCGCAGGTATAGAAGATGCCGTTTTTGGCTACGTTGCGAAGCGTGTTGGGAGCGTTCTTACCCAAGCCTACAAGCATTGGGATTACGTCGTCGTCAAGAATTGCGGTACTGATGGATCGGCGGAGATTGCGCACCGGTTCGCCGCAGCCTATTCCCGCATTCGGGTCCAAGACAATGCGACATCCCTATCGCGAACTTCTGCGCGCATTGCCTTTTAGGATAAGGTGGGTACAGCGGGGGCAAGCAGGTGTCATCGGATGCTATCATTGAAGGTTTGCGCATCAGTGCGCTTCCGCTCTCGGAGACGGCTGCACTCATTTGCCATAACGCGGGATCTATGGCGGCGCAAAGTGTCTTTACGCTGAATCTCGACCACGTCGTCAAGTTGCGCAAAGACAAAGTTTTTCGCAGAGCCTACAGGCGGGCCGGGTTGATCACGGCAGATGGCGTTCCCATCGTTCTGGCCTGCAGTCTGCAGGGCAAACGCGTTAGTCGCGTTGCCGGATCAGACCTGATTGCGCCGATCAGCGCGGAAGCGGCGCGCTCCGGCAAGTCAATCTATCTCCTCGGATCGAGCTTGCCGGTGCTTACCAAGACGTCGAGGCTTCTCCATGAACGCTATGCAGGCCTGACGATCGCCGGCATTTTTGCACCGCCACAGGGGTTCGACCCTCTATCCGAGGATGGGCGCCGCTGCATCGTGACAATTGGCGACTCAGGAGCCGATCTCTGCTTTGTCGCCCTTGGCGCACCCAAGCAGGAACTGTTTGCCGATCGCGGGAAGAGCCTCCTGCCCAACATTTCCTTTGTCTGCATTGGCGCCGGACTAGATTTCATTGCTGGGGCACAGATGCGTGCTCCCCATTGGATGCAGCGTTGCGGTCTGGAATGGCTGTGGCGTGCTGCCAGTGATCCGCGGCGGCTTCTCTATCGCTACTTACTGTGTATGGGCGCCCTGCCTGGCATTCTCGCCCGTGCAGCGCTCGTTCCGCGGCGGCGTTGAGTTTATCCTAGAAAGCGATTCCCAGACGCATTTAACTGCGACCACGCGATCGCAATAAGAGTGTATACGGCGCTCCATGACGCGCGAGCGCCTATCAGGCGTAGCGCTCCCTCGAAGCAGCAAGCCTTTCTGCGTGCGCTGCGTTTGCCTCTGCCTTGAGCAGGTCCAGGAGACGGTTAGCATTGCTTGAGGCGTCGTAGTGACGGCTTACGTGAGCCATGGCGCGTTCACCGAGGGTCATGCGTAGAGTGGGATTTGTGCTCAAATCCCGGAGTGCCTGCGTCAGAGAGGCCGCATCGCCTGCCGGAACCGTCAGGCCCGTTTCTCCGTTGCGGACGATCTCAGGAATCGCCGCCACATTCGTGGAAATGATTGCCATTCCGGAGGCGCCCGCCTCCGACAGCACCATAGGCAGCGAGTCCCCGAAGGTGGGCAGGGCGAAGATATCGCAGGTACGGTAGAGATCCTTCAGCGGCTGGCTGTTGGCTTCAAGATTGTTGTATGTGAGAACACCTGGCTCCGGCGGCTGGCGATCCTTAGTCACCAGGTGAAGTTCGAGCCCCAAATGTCGGAGCGCGCGAAAGGCCTCGAGGAGAACCAGCCCCCCCTTGCGCTTGAGGTCACCGCCGACGAACAGGATCTTGACCGGAGCGGCGTGAGGAACCCGTGGCATTGGTCGACGCCATTCATTCACATTCACGCCAGGGGCAATGACCGTGATCTTGTCGGCAAGCACTCCATAACCCTGCACAAGGCCCATCTTTGTCCACTCCGACCACGCAACGAGCCGACGTGCGGACCTGAAGCAGTCCCGGTTCAGGCGCCACTTCCAAGCCTCTAGCCACGCCGGTCCCTGCTCGTGCTTATAGAATGTGCCCAACTCGTCATATTGGAGTGGAGTGGCGTCGAGAGAGACGATGCCAGGAATCTTGCGGAGCCAACGCTGGGCAAGGATGGCCGGCACCTGTGTGTGGAAAAACAGGGCGTCAAGCCTGGTCTGTCTATTCATGCGGGCAACCTCACGGTACGCGCGCACACCTGCCCGCACCGTCCAGTTGCTCCGGTAGATCGGGATCCTTCCGGCAACTCCCGTGGCTTCGAAGTCGATCAGTCCCCAATGCGCGTGCACCTCGGGGTCAAGGGCGACGTTGGTGAGAAGGTTCTTGGCGTGCGTGACGTGTCCGAGAGCCTGTTCCAACAAAAATCCGAACTCGTACGTTCTTGGTCTTTCAGGTGCACGCACAGACATCAGACCTATCCCTTGTAAATTGCTTTTACCAGACTAGCCTGTCGGGCGTGATGTGGTAACGAATGGGCATCACGAATTCCAACTTTTCGGATGGCACCACGACGCGCACGCGAATGGTGTTGCTCAACCCTGGCCGGCGGCACATTCACTTGCGATCGGTTCTGATCCAAGCCGACGTGGCCTTCCCGCGCGCTATCCTGTGATAGGAGCCCAATTTTTGGATAGCATGCAGGGGAAGACGGAGCAATTCGCGAGGAGGCAGCACGTCGCGACCGACAGCTGTCCACGCAAGCGCTGTTCCAACCACAAGAAGCAGAATGCTCAACGACGGAATGGCAAGGGCGGCTGACGGCGCACCCAGCCCAAATGCTATGCCGCCGAGGATCTCGCAGAGGGCTGTGACAAGCACAAGCAGCGACAAAGGAGGCACCGCCATGTCGATGGCGAGCGCCGCCAAGCCAAGGTTTCTATCGCGCAGCGATCTCGCGAGCGCCCCCGGAACCAGGTCGACAATATTGTCGAGATGCCCCTTCTCCCAACGCTGACGCTGCTGTTCGCTGCCAGCCTGCGACGTCGGGAAACGACTGTGGACCCTCGCCCCACTCATGAAAAGCGGTGGATAGCCCGCCGAGGCGAGGGCAATCCCCAGAGCAGTATCTTCCGCCAGCCGACTATTTCCCAGGTCGCGGTCCAAAAGCAGAGTGAACGGGAAGGCCATCCCGGTGCCGAAGAGCTGAGTTGGTAAACCGAGCAGCTCCAAGCCGAGTGGCCTGATCCAGTTTTTGACGCGCCAGGCAAAAAGGTTCACCGCTTTGCCCGGCGGCGCATTCTCTGGCGCCAGCATGAGATAGAGCGACTGTACCGGGCGCCGGCTGGCCATTGCACTATCCGACAGGTGCCGCAGCGCATTCTCGCCGAGCCGGCAATCGGCATCCATGATGACAACGACGTCGGGAGGGTTGAGGCCCAGGTGCCGCACACCGAACTCCAGCGCATAGCCTTTGCCGCGGCGCGCGGGATCAGCGCGAACTGTCACCTCGACCCCTGCTGCCTGGACAATCGCGGCAGTGTCATCAGTGCAATTATCCGCGACCACGAGGATGCGGTCATTGGGTCCGAGTTGGGCCTGAACCTCCTGGATGGTGGGAAGTATTCCCGCCCCCTCGTTATGAGCGGGAATAAGGACGGCCGTTCTATGGGACAGCGTGCCGGGCTCCGCAACTGGAGTGATTTCCTTGCGCAAGGCAAAGCATCCCGCCAGGACCTCGGAAAACCAGACGAATGTCAGAAGTCCCGGCAGGCAAACCATCGCAATCACGACGCCACTGAACATGGCTCTCACATCCAGTCTGGAAACCCTCTATGCAGGGCCAGCCTACATGAAGCGGACAGATGTTTCCCCCATCTTCTTAGCTTGGTGCGGCCAGCAATTCTTCGGTTCCAGATTTAACCTTTTTCACCGGCATTTAGCTTAACGCGCGAGTTTTGTTGCAGATTCACGCGAAGGCCAAGCATGATCAGCATCGACAACTTCCGGTTGCAAAACGAAACTGCTTCGGCGGCCGCTCCTTCAGAGACACCAAACCGGTACCAACACAAGTGTCAAAAACACCGAACGACTTCGTTGATCAGCTTCAAGACCTTGAAGAACTCTATCAAAGAGCTCTTGGCGCTTCGAATGCGAGTCCGCCGAGCCGAACGCGCCAACGAAAAGTACGCCAATGTTGGTCCTAATACAAAAATCAGTAATCCTGCCGGACGGAAGCAACTGGCTGACAAGCGCGCGAGATGATCCCGGGGGAGTTCGAGGTACGAGACATGCTCAACCCGCAAATCCTCGATCTCAAACTGATTTCTTCGCATTTTGGACCCGAACCAGAAGTGGTGGATCAGTCGCCCTCCGTTATCGAAACCATCGAAAATCAGCGCGAACCTGGTCGACCAGGGCTAAACTTCTGCAGTGGGTGTCTTCAGGATAATGCCGAATAGACCCTTTTTGTTGAAGCGTCTTAGATCGGGACGGAGCGGTTCGGCCTCGCAAACCCAAGAAACTTGACCAGGAATGGTCTGTCTAAACGACCGAAAGCCCCAATTGGCATCGACGTCGTCAACAACGAGTGCGCCCTTCGGTCCCAGCATTGGCCAGGTTCGATCCAATTCAAATCGAACGTTACGCTCGCTATGGAGGCTATCGTGAATAAAAAGGTCAATTTGACCCAGCTCATCAAGCAATCCAGGAAGATGGCGTCGACTCGAACCCTTGATGTAGGTCCATCGATCTGAGTGGCCACTGCCAACGGCCATTCCGATCTGTTGACGCCAGGATCTCTCCAGCGGTGGAAGATCAATGCTCCAAAGATGGCCGTCTCCGTTCCTCTTAAGTGCCTCAAGAATGAAGCGCGACGTGACACCGTGCGCTACCCCCGTCTCGACAACCTTCTTAGGTCTCAAGTGACGCGTGAGACACCATATGGCTCGCACCAATCCAGCATCGCCATCGTTCCACCACTGAAAGCTCTCCGGGCCGGGTCGTATCCCCTTTGCTTCCAGCTCGCCTATTACCTGGTGCCACACCTCCCAAAACTTCGGAGCTTCATCGCAGGGCCATGGAACACTGAAGGCTTCATGAAGCTGTGGCTCCCAGCTTAAATCCGGCTCATAGGGACATTGAGGTCTGCGCTCCTCGCGTTTCTCCGCATAGTCTTCGCGAATAGTGGTCCAGGTTTCAATCGGATCGGTTGCTAAGTCGGCGATGCCGGCTACCGGATGCTTCAGCAAATAGCGCAGCGGTATTCCCAGCATTGTTGCCTCCCGTGATGCGCAGCCCCAAGATTGCATCAATGCATCATATTTCCCTTCGCGTTAATCGGACCGCTCGCGTCGCATACTACAATAAAATTTTACCAGGCCGTGATGGGCGAGTCCTGAGCCAGCATGGAAACAAGGGTCTGCTACTGCGCCCTCGCGTCATTTTGTGTGCGCGCAACAATCAGGTCACTTTGAGATAGAAGCAGGCATCAGATGCCAGGTGGAACCAGCTGGCGCCGTCCGGAATCTCACGAACTACATCAAGGGCTTGGGGAAACGCCGCCTACCAGATACACATTTTTAGATCCGATATTAGATCCCGGCAAAACAGGCACGCCGCAGGCGACATCAACTCGACAAAGCACGCGGGCGGGCCACGGCGTCAATCGCGAAGCGCCTTAAAAAGAACCTGTGCTACGGCCGCGTGGCCCGACGCGCTCCAATGACCGTCTGGAAGAAGATGAGCCGGATCGGCGGCCAACACGTCGTCGAGATCGATGCAGACATCCGCAAATTGGCAAAAGATCGTTGAGGAAAGCCCGAGCTTCGGTCCGAGGAAATCGCGGGTGCCTTGATGGGCCAAGACCACTCTCACGCCGCGCGGCACTTCTTCGCGGATTCGACCGAGGATGAAGCGGATGATCTCGATCGATTGACTGGGATCTAAGCTCTCGAGAGCCGTCGGCTCGATGAATCTTGCGACGACCGAGGCCACACGGGACCGGTCGCTCCAGCGTTCCCACAGCCCGACGGGTGGCGGGCGAAGAACAAATGAGCCGTCTACTTTTTCAAAGTAGGGCTTTGCTCGGCCGAAGAAACGCCGTCTCAATACATCGAAATAATCGCTCTGATTGAGCACGATCAAGACTGTGTCGCCGGACTCCAGAAGGTGTTTCCAATTTCGGAAGACCACGTACTCCTGGTCGGTTCCGTAGCCCATGGTGCCGGTGTTTATGATATGCGCGCCAGGCAGGGCGGAAAGCATTTTGACGTCGAAGCGATCTTTGATGTCGATGCCTTCCCCGAAAGACAGTGAGTCCCCGAGGATTAGAATCCTGTGTCTGGCGCTAGGCTTTTGTGCGATGAGCCGTTGGCCGTACTGATCAGTTCTGATGCTCCACTCTTCGCCGGCCGCATTGATCCGCTTTGTCAGAAGATTAGGCGCATTGCTCCATCCCGTTTGCGGATCGGATCGGAACAGGCGATCGCGCTTGGTGTAGCTCGCATAGAGTCGCAGCGCTGCTTCCGCAGCCACGGGCGCCCCTGCGAAGACGCCAAGGAGAAGAGCGATCCAATGCACAGGCACTCGTCGATGTCCCATCCGACTTCTCAGTAGTATTTAGGTAAGCATCGCACACGAGGGGATTTCGAAGATCGATTTGAAGGATACGACGAACATCGATATCAGATACCACAGTCCGCTATTCGGGAGCGAATGGGACTAGCCGCCAAACCGACGGGAATGCGAATGCGCTACCTACAATTGCCGGGAAACGTAGACGTGGGTGGCGCCCTGCTGTTTCTTCGTCCTCCAATCTATTGATCTGGCATGGCCGCGCTCAGTCCGCGCACCACAATTATTGCCGGCGCCGTTTGCGTTGCGCTGGCGTGGACAATCAGCCCTCACGTTCGTGCCGGAGAAACGGCGGTCAAGATTGTCGTACTGGGAGATTCCCTCACTGCCGGGTACGGTGTCCCAGGCATCGATGCCTTTCCGGCCAAACTTGAACATGCATTGAGGAGCAGTGGTCGATCGGTGGTAGTCGCCAACGCCGGCGTGAGTGGCGACACGGCTTCAATGGGCCTTGCGAGATTGAACCGATCGATCACCGCCGATACCGACGCGGTAATCCTGGAACTCGGCGCAAACGACATGCTCAGGGGATTCGAGCCAAGTATCACTCGCGCGGCACTTGAGGCGATTCTACGCAATCTCAAGGCCCGGGGAATTGTGGTGCTACTCTGCGGAGTGCGGACCCAACCCAGCCTTGGAGACGAATACAAGAGTGCGTTTGCCGCAATGTTCTCTGGCCTTGCCAGCGAGCGCAATGTGTTGTTCTATCCAGCTTTTGACGATGCATTTGTAGACGATGCTCGGCTCAAACTGCCGGACGGCCTGCACCCAACCCCGGCCGGCATCGAGGCAGTGGTGACGCGTATATTGCCCAAAGTCGAGGCGCTGATCGACCGCGCGCGTCGTAGAAGGCGTTGAATCCCTCATCCCTCCAGATTGCAGCCCAGAGTGCATTGTCGCTAACGAGGCAATGAAACCGCGTCTTCCGCTTTTGATGCTGCGGACGATCTCGACGAGAGTGCAAAGGATGCGGGAACCGTTTGAGGCTCACAATATACCGATTAATCAGCGGCCGTCGCGCAGATCGTCAGCGCTAAAGTCGAACGCGATGGACAGGGTCAGCGAATGTATCCCCAGCCGCCATACGTATAGCGACTCCAATAGGCAGCCCCTCCGTAGGGGCCGTAGGCTCCGTACAGGGAAGAGCAAGAATAACGATCAGGGCAGCAGGTGTGCCTCCAACCGCAACCCGCCGACCTGGTGACAACCCGCGCCCGGCCGTCATACTGAAAATCGGCTGCCTTCACTTCTGATGTTGAAACCACCCCGCTTGCAAGCAGCCATCCGATTAAGACGAAAACTTGAGTGGTTTTCATGATGTCCCCCTTCTGGCCCGCCGCGAGATTTTCGACTCACTGAATGTAACCAATCGGATCGCGCCAGACAATCCATCCGTTAGCCCGAATCGTCATGCCTGATTTCGCGAACCCACAAGAGCCCCTGATCGGCAGAATCATAGGAAATCCCCTCACCCACCGCCGCGATTCCTGACGCCGGCGAAGAGGGCTGGCGGGCATTCTAATGCGCGCCGGGGCGACTCCGCTGTGGTCGCCGCTGCCACCCGAAGGACTTGAGCATCCCGAGTGATTTCGTCGAGCAGTCTGACTCCCATGTCAACTCCACTCTTAAATTTACATATAACTGATTTAATCTTGGAACTTAACGCTGCGTTCATCATTTTCTACATTCTCACCCCGCCTAATACTAGCGACGATCGGAGCTGGTCGAATTCGTGCAGCCTCGGCGGCCCTGTTGGGGTATGTATTGAAACAACCGCTTGATGGGTCCGGATGAGGGCAAAAAACGGGTGATTTGGTCTCCTCGCACTTCGCGCCGTACGGCGCCTCAGGGCAGCGCGCCCGAGGGCAATCGAATTTATGCAATTGGAGATATCCACGGGCGCCTAGACCTTTTGGACTCGGTTATCGCACGGATCGACACGGATATGGGCGCTCACCCCGCGTCGAACGCTATTCGCATTTTTCTCGGGGACTACATCGACCGCGGTCCCGACTCCAACCGCGTGCTTGATCGGCTTGTCAATTATTGCGCGATTCAGCCAACCGTCTGTCTGATGGGAAACCACGAGGCCTTCCTGCGCGAGTTCTTAGAGAACCCGGATGTTCTTACCGTTTGGAGACGTTGCGGCGGATTAGATACGCTGTTGTCATATGGACTTGCGCCGAAGATCGAAACCAATGCGCAAGATCAACGAGAACTAGCCTCTGAACTTGACAGGGTTCTTCCACGCAGCCACCGCGAGTTCTTGAGCGGCCTGAAGCAATATTTCATCTGCGGTGATTTTTTCTTTGTACATGCAGGAGTTCGACCGGGAATCTGCCTCACCAAACAATCCGAAGACGATCTACTCTGGATACGAGAGGAATTTCTTTTTTACGAGAACTCCTTTGGCAAAGTCGTCGTGCATGGGCACACTCCCGTCTTGGAGCCCGACGTTCGGCCTAACCGGATCAACATCGATACCGGCGCCTACGCGACCGGACGACTGACGTGTCTTGTCCTGGAAGGCGATAAGATCAGATTTATCTAAGACGTTGATTTGCAGCCAAGAGCCGGCCATGTCTCGCCGCGCATGAACCGGTCGTAGCCGGCACCGGATGATCTCGATGTCTCTCAAGAGATCCAGTCAAAGTTTGACCTGGCCCTTAGCTCGCGGGGCATCCCGCAGCGCGGCGGAGCGAGCTATCAAGTGGTTAGTTCTTCAAACGGCAGAAAAGGTCTCGATCCAAACCACTTATTTCTCGTCGCGCAAGGATACAGGAAATGATAGATTAAATAAAAATAACCCCCACACAGCTGATAGTTAATAAAATAAGCTATTAATTTTGATATTTTAATTGTAATATGATTGCGATTCTCTCACACCGGGTCCACCGCCTTTAGTAGCTCCCCTCCAGGCCGCTCGTTTGCAGAGGTTGCCCCCGAGATCCGTCAAACCTTGAGAGAACGCGATGGGCAAAAAACCGGATCTCGAGGCGATGAACTTCGGCGAGCTATGGCTCTTACACGAGCAGCTGACAAGGGTTCTCGCGGAGAAAATCACGGCAGAAAAGCTCGAATTGGAGAGGCGTCTCGCGCAGTTAAACCGCGCGAACCCGATGGGGGAGGCTCACGACCCGGAGTCGAGGACTGGCCGGCCTCGCCGCAAATATCCAAAAGTTCTGCCCAAATACAGTAACCCATCCCTGCCAACGGAAACGTGGTCAGGCCGTGGCAAGCAGCCGGGCTGGCTTGTCGCAGCCCTCCGCTCCGGACACAAACTCGAGGATTTCCTAATCGCGAAGACCGAAAAGGCCAAGGGCAACAAAATTCGACGCGGCCGGCGCTCCTGAGGGCGCAGTTTACCCGGCCGCCTTAGAAGTTCAATCCAGCATGCCCATTCGCTTTCGGCAGGCGCGCCTGTTTGATATCTCTGGCGAGACTGCTGTGAATGCCAGAAATCTCAGCCAGCAAAACCTCGCAGAGCTCGATTTGCAAGGCGAGCACAGTCGGCGATGCGCACGCGCGGGTCAGGTGGCGAAGCTGGGTCTGGGCGTGCTTGATAGCGCCAAGTGAACCCCGAAGGGTGCCATCAGAGGAATTATGAACATGGTCGATCTTCGACATTGGTATCCACCCCCAACAAAGAGATGATCCAAAAAGCAAACAATCCCGCTTGAATTAAGTCTATCCTGTAAGGATAGGGTTCAAACTCAATCGCGAAGGTTTTTCTTCCGCGGATCAATTTTAAATAGGTCTAGGCACCTCTAGGCCCAGCCTACCGGCGCTCGACGGAGGACATGATCGAGATCGATTTCGCCGACGGCAAGGTCAGCCGCGTCGGCGATCAGTATGGCGTCGGGCGGGTCGTGCGCGGTTCGACGAAGTGATCGACGCGGGGTGTCGCTCGAGCGAATCGTCGTGGTCACACTCATCGAGTGGCGTCGGCCCCTTGCCTGGTGATCCGAGTGTCAGCGTCCGTTTCGTCGTTGGCGGAATTGATCCGCAGCGCCGGCGATGTCCGATCTAGCTCTGGAAGCGGAGTGGCGACGACCACGAAGCAAGTCAGCTTCGGGCCAAAGCCGCAGTGCCCTAGGCGCTAAATTCGAGAGATCACTGCGACCGGAACGGGCCCTGGTCTACGGCTGCGCGGGCGGGGCGGTATCTTCCAACATCGTATGGCGCGATCCGCGCACCATGCCACCCGGCGCTGGATCGGCCTTTGCCAGCACTTGATTATTCGTGGTGTCTCGATCCGGCCGCGATAGACTTCAGAGATTCTGACCGTCCTTAAGCTTTTCATAGAAGTAGTCGATAACTGCAGCATTCTCGAGTGTCTGCCTCAAAATCACGTCAACTCCCCGTCCCTCTCCGAGCACCAAATGGAGCACGTGGATCTTGCGCGCGCGCTCGATGTAAATTTGCGGCTTGGTGGGATCTAGCGTGCTCATGGACAAATCTCCTTGGTGCTAATCATGGCGATCGATTATCTCGATACGATTCTTTGGGAATTCCTGCTGGTTTGATTGAACCAACCGGTCACGCGCTGCGCCAATTTTTCTTGTCCAGTCAACTTGGTGTTGGAAGTGAACGGGTCGGTATAGCATTTGGCGCCGGCGGCCTTCGCGATCCGTGCTACGCCCTCCGTCATCGCCGGCGAGCCGGCCGCGTAGACGACATCATTGGGCGATAGAATCGGCAAATGATCGGCGGGCTGACCCGCGCGAATGACGGGGGAGACGCTCTGTGGCTCCGAAACGGTCGGAATGATGGTGACGTTCGGAAACGGCGCCAGGCGGCACAGCGCGGCATGCATGTAAAGCGACTGAAGCTTTCGCGCCGCGACCACGAAGATCAATTCGCGGTGCGGCCGTTCCATGATGGCTGCGACCGCGACTGACCACATCGGCGCAAAACCGGTGCCGCTGGAAGCCAGGACGATGCTGCCTGCATGATCCGGCCTGAGAAAGGCCGTCCCGAATGGTCCCGTCAACCTTACGCGGTGCCCCGCGCGGATATCTCGCCCCAGCTCAGAGGATACCACTCCGTCAGAAAACTGTTGGATATGGAAGTGCAGCAGGCGATCGTTGGGCGGTCCCTCAAGCGGATAGGTCGGGCTGTAACGTCTGGCCGGAAACCCGTGGAATTGTACCTTGCAGAACTGACCGGGCAGATAGCTAAGCGGCTTCGGCAGCTCTATCTCAACATCGACGACGTCTGGGGCGAGCCGGACAATGTCGACTACTCGCGCTGAAATCGAGACCTGGTCTGGAACCGGCTCAACCACGACCTCGATGTCGGAAATGATGCGCGCCTGGCAGGCATGGATCGTCTCCTCAGCTTCATCCTGGCCGCCAAGCACGTGTCCCTTGACGAGACGGACGCGACAGGCGCCGCAAATCCCGCTCCGGCAATCGTGCGGCACGTCGATGTTGTTCATCAATGCCGCGTCGAGCAGAAGGTCGCCGCTATTCGCTGAGAACGACTCGTTGTTCAGCGTTACCTTGCAGCTCTTTCTCATCATTCCACCTCAAGACGGATTGGCCGCACGTGCCTGGTATGTCTGATCTGGCTGTGATCGAAGGCCGCAACCCGCATGACAACGCCGCTCTTGATCGGCACGTCGTATTCGCTGTGAGTGTCAAGACGCCGCGCGACTTCCAGAACCCAGTGCCCGGCGGCCCAGCGGGCCGCGCATCGCAGGTCTGCGCGATCGCCTGTAAATTCGCCGGCGATGATGACACCGGGGATAACCGCGCCGATCGGGATGCTGGCGTCCGCTTCTACTGAATACGGAATCGACTCCGCTTCGGTCATGAACCAACGTGCGTTGTCCCCCTCGCCGTGATCTGGATCGAGATCGATTTCACCCATTGCTGCTATTGTTGCCGCAAGGTTTTTGGGCAGCCGCAGTGGGGCGACGAGCCGCGCGCCGCCGCCTGCATCGTCGTCGATGACAAAGTTAGCGGTATAGTTGGCGTCGCCGGGGTCGGGCGCGAAGCCGCCCTTGTACGGGATGATGTTGCGCGTCTGCATCGGCGTCGGATCCAGGGGTGGACCGAAGTGGGCATCGTCCATCCATCCGGTCGAGCTGCTGGTCGCCTTCCATTGCCAGACATCGGCATAGCCTTCCGCGGTGAAATGCAAGCCGCGGCCGGTCATGGTCGCCGGTGCATTTGGAATCGGATGAGAGGCGGCATGAAAGGTTCGATCGCCGGCAAGAGTCGCTTCGGCGGTGGTCAGCAGGACCGAAAATTTGTCTTCATGGAAGTCGTGCTCGTCTCCGATTTCGAAACCGCGGTGAAGCACGTGCCATCCGTCGGCTTGCTTGGTCAGTGGCAGGTGTTTGAGCGACCGCGTCGGATCTTGCCACACAAACAGGAAATAGGCCCTCGTGCCGTCGTGCACCGCGCGAATTTCTATTGTCGTTTCGCCCTTTCCGTCAAAATTTCCTCCCTGGGCGGTCCTTACAAAGAAGGGCTCGGCCTTGCGCCATGCCTGATCGGAAGTATCGCCGTCTAGCCTGGGCGCATCCGCGCTATCGATCCGGTAGACATGCAACCGGTCCACCGTTAGCCGGTCGGCGGCTACAATGAAGGAAGTACCGGTTATCGCGACGGCGGCCGCAACGATGAAAGGGTTGGATTGCAGGGTCGGGCTTCGCTGTCTCGAAGTGCGGCTTCGCGCGTTTGTGGCCCTCCTCGTGGCTGGACGAGGTGGGACTTGGCGTTCCCGCACGGGATCGTCTGACGACCAGCGGGACACGGACTGCGGCTGCGAGGCCTGCGGATCAGCAAGAGCGGAGTCCTGCGCCAGCCGCGGCGATTGCTCAGCCAGCAACGTCAGCAACGCGATCTCGTCGAGCCGCGGGGGAAGTGCAGGTAGCAGTGCGGGTCGAAAGATACGAAGCAACTGCGACGCACCACCGATCCTGTAATGTGTCGAGAAATGCAGTACGGCAAAAGCTACTATGACCCATGTCGCGAACCAATGGAGCGCGACGGCATCATGCCCGTACAGGCCGAAATAAAGCAACCCGCCGCTGATCATCAAAGCCAGCATTGCAATGAAGAATACCCAACACAGCATAATGTTTAACGCGGCAAGTCTGGCCCGCTTGCGGCCGAACAGTCCCCGCACACGGACGCCGTCCAGCCTGACGCGTCGGCTGAGACCGGACCGCGTCAGATAGACGGCATATGCAAGCGCTGTCGCGACCAACACGACAGCTGCCTGCATATGCGCCATCCACACGCTGTCGTGAGGCAATACGGCATCGAAGAGGTTGATCCAGGTGCGACCGGGCGTTTCGGTAGCGATACGCATGCCACTGAAAAACGCCACGCCAATTGCGCCAACCATCAACCAGTGCAGAATGATCGTACCATAGTCGGTCTTTCGATCTTTCATGCGGGCGCTCCGTAATCAGGGAGGCGGCAGCCGATGAAGTCGATTCGAAGAGTGAGTTGAGCACCGGAATCGCACGCGCCGGGCATTGCCAAACCGCGCTTGTTTGCCCGGCCTTCCGATCTGGCCCGCGCGATACGCCGCAAGAAGCCAAGTTTATTGGCAAACAAAACCAACGTCCCCCCGCTAAAGGTTCACCGGGCGCCCGGCGAAAACAATCCTTCGGATCCAGCGGCCCCCGGCCGCTACATCTTGTCCGCTCACAACGCGACCGCCACTGAGTACCAGCGTCTCATCAAAGCGATGAGACGCTGGTACTCGCACGATGCGCCGGTTATCGCCTCATGTGATGGAAGTGGTGTGTCGTCTCGGCCTGAAAATGATGTGTGCCGATATCGGCCGGACGAGCGCCGGCGAGGTTGACCTGATCCGGGCCGACGCCGCCAATCTCGCGGGTCGTTGCGTCCGTTGCTGTCAGGACCATCTAAACCCTCCTGCTGTGTACCGTTGTTGGCAACAACGAATTGCCGCCGTTATTTTTGTTCATTGCGGTTCGCATGTTCCTCGCAAGATTTAGTCCGCAGCGACATGCGGATTCTCACGACGGAACGTCGACCGAATGTACATCGAACTAATTGTCACTTTGTGGCGGCTTTCAGCCCACACCGAGACCAACGGAGAAAGAAGCAAGGTAATAGACGGACAAAACCGTGACACCCACCCAAATTGCACGGACGACTTACCTGTCTCCGCACGATTCGCCTTGCGGCTCTTGGTGCTGCGACTGAGGTGACACTCCATTTTTTTCGGTTGTGGAGTTAACCCGCGGCGCGTCCGCCTTCGGCCGAAGCCGAGTCGGTACAGGCCGTCGGGAAGGCGGATAGGATGAGTAATGTTACAATTGATTTCGGTGTCATGGAAACGTTCTCCCAGAAAATTGGTAGGTCGTGAGGGATTCGAACCCCCTCCCCCTAATGTCCGTGCGAAGTCTAGCATTCCTAGGGGACCGTAGCTTCGCGGATCAGAATTTTCCCATTTAGCTGATTAGAACGGCCGTCACGACGGGGAGGGGCTGGACGGTTCGATCACGCTAAGAACAAAGGCCCGCCCTGTTGCTGCCATACACTACCGGAATCGTTCCAGCCATAAAGCTTGGGACGGCAGTCGGAGGGTGACAATGTTGCGTGCCGCTGTGCGGACATTCGTCAAGACGCCGCGAGCGGACTCGGCGACGCAATCGTCGGCGCGCGGATAGTAAGCGTTCTGAGAAAAGCTGAGCGCCGGAGCGTTGTATCGGCCCGCATGGAGAATTTTGGCGGCTCGGCACACCACTCACCGCGGAAGCGTGTCGAGCCTGGCAGTGGTCGGCCTGCAGATTCGTAGCGAGCAGCGACGCCAATGTGCGGCGCAGTTGGCGTCAGGGTTTGCCGACCCGGAGGTCAGAAGCCCACTTCGTCGCGTGCATGCTGAGTTTCGAGCCCGCGCCGACGAGCTTGCTGACATTCGAGCGGCCGAGGCTTGCCGTGCGGCTCATCAACAACCGACGGATGTAGTGGCACGCCGCGCGATTACATATTCGGCCGGCCTAGACCGTCGTCGGGCAAGGCATGGGGCAGCCGCCGCTCCGGTTCGCCTACCGGCTCAAGTTGGTTGCATGCCGAGCTTGCACAGCTGATGGGCGTTGATCTGGATGCGTCCTCGATCAACGAGCAGATCAAGCTCGACCGGGCCGTCACGTTGCGGCTGTTTGTCTAGGATCAACTTGCGATTCAGGAGGGCGGCGGCAAGATCGATGTGAACGCGCTGGCCGAGGCGAGCAAGATGTTCGACGTCCTGCTTCCTCATGCGAAAACGCGCCAGGAGTTGGACGCGCCGGCCTGCAGGGCTTGAGCGATCGCGAGTTGCAAGCACTTTTGTACCTGCGGCCTCGGCTCGACGGCGTGCCGCCCGAATCCTAATTCGCGTGCACGCGTCGAAGCCAAAACCTATCCTGCGCCATCCCGGCGGCAAATCAGGCCTCAGCGGGGGCGCCTCCAACGAAAACGGGTCCGACGGGTTGGGCATTGCAAGGCCATCTTCGCTTCCAAAGATCAAGCCCTAAGGCAGCCAAAGACCTCAAGGGGCCTTTTCCGGTGCTTCAGGTTAAGGTCTATGATGCCGAGAAAAAGCGAAGCGAAAAGATCGAGTTGGCTGCGGCGTAGGTTCACGACGCTGAGAAGATTGCCGACACTGCAATCCAAACAGGTTGGGTCCCCGCTCAAGTTCATTGGCTCAACGTGCATGTCTTCGGTTGCTGCAACGCAGCAGGGTATTCCTATGTCGTAGATCATATAAACCAGGAACATGGAGACAATCATCGGGATCGGTTTGGCTTTCCCTCTAGGAGTTTTGCTCGGTTACAAATGGCGCGATCGCATTTCTCAGCAGCGCCGCACCCAATACTTGGCCGAACATTTGCGCGAACAGCGCGAGGCACTTGAGCGCGAAAGACAAGCTAGCGCTTCGCCAGGCAACAGCACTGACTTGGGCTAGCCGGACTTTGATTGGGAAAAGCCCGGGGGGACGGCTATAGATGTTCCCGGTCGTGGAACCCAGTTGTTGGCTTAGCACGACTCCGCATTCTGCGCTAGTCGCGTTCAGCGGGACCGTGCGCGATGGGCATCCATAATCGCAACATAGACAACACTGTCGGCGAACTTCTGCGCCCGAATCGGATTAACGCATCGGCTGCTCCCGCAGCACTAGTCGCAGCCATATGCGCTGCGCATGGGCAATTGGGCTAATGATTAACTTGGATACAATCATCGGCATCGTTTTGGCTTTGCCTTTAGGAATTTTGATCGGCTACACGTGGCGCGGTCGCATTTCTCGGCAGCGCCGGGCTGAGTACTTGGCCGAGCGCGAGCGCGAACGACGCGCGGCACTTGGAACGAAAAAAGCTTCCATAGGCGACAGCACCGGCTAGGGTTGGTTGCATGCGCCTTAAAGTGTGAACTACATTACAGTCGGCCCGAACCATCCAGGCTCGTCGGTGCCGATCAGAACGATCGGCGATTTCGCGACGGTTTCGGAGGAGAAACGCGCCACCTAAAAGCGCGGATAATTGCTCTTGACCGGTTCGATGACCCGCTTCTCCTCCAGACGCGTGGCACTGGATTGTGCGCCAGTGACGCCGTCAACCAGGAGATCGATGACCAGCGTCACCTTGTCGGGCGCGCCCTCGAGGTTCGCTTTCAAGAACAGGTCGTTGGCTGCCTTCAGCAGCGCGGTATCAAATGCCACGGGGGTGGGCGGCGCTGGCGGCGCAGCGGCTGACGGTGGAGTGACTGGAGCCGCCGTCTGCGCCTGAGCGGTTCCACCCAAAAGTCCCAGCAAAGCTGAACAACAATCCTGGAAAAATCCGAGCGATATTCATTGACATCGCCTCCCCACAAGAGCCCATGAATATACCACAGGACGAGCCGACGAAGGTGATCCATTTCACGCCGGCGAGCCGCTCGCCGGCGTCGCGCGCTCCTACCACGTCGACGCCACCACCATCGGGCGGCTCAAGGCATAGCACAAGCCCCTTGCCGAAGCCCGTGATGGGCGCAATGATCTGACCCGTGCGCTTCGCCACTCGGCATCCTGAACTTACAATGCGACCTCTTGAGAGGGCGCGGCTGCAACACTTACGACGATCTGCTCGATTGCCCTTGCAGCTTTGGCCATTTGACGTGCGCTGAGATCGATCATTTCGTCAGGCATTGGAACCCTCTCCGCTCCCTAGTCATGCGTTCCCGTTCGGAATAAAGTATGGATTTCTGCTGCCCAAATTGCGGCACCCCTTGCCAGCCCCGCGCTTTTGTTCTCGCTGGAGTTGTTTTACCCCTTATCCACAGTCAGCAGAAACGCATCATGATCGGATCATGAAACCTACCGCCGCGGTAGTACTCGGGTGTGTTCGCTGGCGCCGCGGTTTGTTCTCGCGCTGCGATGCGCTGAAGGCCGCGCGGTATCAAAGAAAGCGCGGGACAAACTCCGCGCCGTCTTGATCCATTGATTGTGACGCGCGAGCGGACTCGTCGGCGCATTTTGCCGGCACATCGATAATCAGGACAGTCGGCTCGCGTTAGTTCAATCGGAAGGTCGGAGCTTGGGAGCAAGAATGCTGAGGAGTGCCCGGATCGGGCTGCTCAGGCTCGCATGTATTCGCTTACTCGTACAAGCCGACCAGGTGTCGGATGATAACGAATGTGCCCACGCTAACGAAAGCCGTCATGCCGATCGAGAACAGGACCCTGACAAGTTCAACTTGTTTGGTGTCGAGGTGAAGGATGCGCATTGTTCGTCTACCAGACAGATCGCGTTTGCGGGCTGCAGCGGCAGCTTCCTAGGGGATGCCATCGTTTGGCATCCGCCGCGAAACGATATCGGGGAACTTGAGGATTTGGCTCATGGTCAGCCCCTATTCGGCGGCTCGGCACACCACCCACCGCGGAAGCGTGCCGAGCCTCACCAGTGCGCTGACCCGCCGGTAGTCAACTATGACAACAATGCGACCCCCTGAGAAAGGGCGCGACTGCAACACTCTCGAGTTATCTTTCGCTTGGCGTGGAGCCCGTGCCCATCAAAAGAAAAACCCCAGCCTTTGGGGGTTCTCGGCTGGGGTTCAGAGGCGTCACCATTGGCAAGGGTCAGGCGATACTGTTCAACTTAGGCTCGGCCATGTCGCCCGTCATTGTTGGAATTTGTCGGAGGCAAACGTCTAAAGGGGCTATTAAATCGCGCTGGCGACGACGCGAAGCAGGCTTCCAGACGGTAAAGTTTGGCTGGGGTTTCGGCCAACCCCACGCTTCAATGCTGTCGATAGTGGTGGTTTGCGCATTGACCCAGCTACAGGTCGCGGCGGCTGATAGATTTCCTTAGGTCCGCGCCCCAATCCCTAGCGGCTTCCGCCCTGATCGGCGGAATCATTGGGCATGTCCGCCCGCCCCCAGACCTTTCGAAATGCGCTCATCTGGCGTGCGCGGTCTGTTGATCGGGAGAGACTGGTCCTTCGGTGGTCCGGAATAGTCGAGGTTCATACCGCTCACTTGGCATGAGAGCGTACTTATTCCGGTCGTGAGGCTAAAGCCGTTGGCGCGCGGAATCTCTACGGTCGAAAACTCATAGAATATGCCAAAGGCTCTTTCGGTGCCGCGGAGAGGAATGGTCCCCAAATGAATCGCAAGCTTCGTGACGTTCGATCCGCCGCCCGATCCTGGACAATTAAACGAGCAGCCCCTCCCGGTAGGGCAGGAATATTGCCATTCGAACGCGATATCTGATCCGCCGGGATGAGCGGGACCTGCGGCCGAGCCATTTTCATCTTCAGCAAGTAGCGACACCGCCAAAGGGCCGCCGACAAGCAGGAGTGCGCTCAATACCACCGCATGAAAAAACTTCGACGCCATTCGAGTAACTCGAAAGATTGATCGCAGCTCAAGTATAGCGTTGTAGGCACGCACTTACTAGGGCCGATTGACCCAGCCCTGACCCTTGATCGACTCGATGGCCCAGGCGAGCTTCGGCTATCCGATCTCGAACCGCTTCGTTTGCTCAGCTTGCGGCAAGCGAGGTACTGACGTGCGGCCGGGTTTCCATTAGGATAAGCTTGGAATGCTCACCAGGGGCTTTTAGTCACGTCCAAATCGCGAGGGGCTCGCGCGCAATCAGACTACTTCCTTTGCGCTCCAGGAAACGGCGCAATCACGACAACATTTTCCAGCCAAGCTGGACCTCCCGCGGTCGCTCCTGCCCGTGGGGATGCCACTTGGCCCCGGTGCTTCCTTGGCTGCTGCCCGGGGCCGTTTTTCAGGTCGCGGATACAAGATGACGTTGAAAACCGGAGGTCAGCGCTGCGGGTTGATCTTTTAGTTAAGAACGGAGATGCGCCATGCCTGAGACTGAAGGCGTTCCTGGCACGTCCGCCGGGACCGCAGAATCCGCAGCGTCGGCCGACTCATCAATTTTCCATCTACGGATGTCGCCTTCGATGTCGGTAGCGCTTTGGATGAGGTTATAGAGGCTTACGACAAGCGCCGCGAGATGCTCGCCGTCGCTTTCAAGATTGCAAACCTTTCCTCCGCACAGCTGCAAGCTCGCTTCGCGCGGGCCACGCCCGAGGGCGTAGAGGCGCTGTCGGACCTTCTGTGGAAAGACACGGAGGCGTTCATCGCCCTGGCCGAAATGCTCGCGGATGTTCGGGATACCGTGTCGAGGCCGCGCGGCGCAACCGGATCTGACGCCGATATACCCGGGGTCAAGGTATTTCGGATTTCAATGCACTGCATCGCCGCAGGAGCAATGACGAAGTGCAGCTCTACGCCTTCGATATCCCGGCCCTCGGTGGCGACGAACTCCGCTCGTTGCCGTTGGCTCTTCGAAAGGCGAACCTTGAACGGCTGCTAGCGCGGCGGCCAGATGGGATCTTTGCGGCGCCGTTTGAGCAGGGCGAGATTGGACACATCTATTCCGGGCGGCGTGTCTGATGGGATTGGAAGGGTTGGTGTCGAAGCGTCGGGACCGGTCTTATCAAGCTGGTCGATCGAAGCATTGGGTCAAGGTGAAGGACCGGAAGCGTCCGGCGATGAGCCGGGTGATGGAGGCGTTCGATTGACCCATTCGCAGAAAACACCCGAACGGCCGGTGCTCCGGTTTACGGGCGATGTGAGCGGCATCGCCCGGCACAATGCAGATGACGCCACGCGCGCGGCGATAGCTGCGCAGGCCCGGCGACCTGTCGACACACCCCGCCATGCGGAAGCACATGGCCGCACAACGGCGTGCCATTAAGCTCACTCCATTCCCGAAATTCATCGACCGTGAGACCGCCACGCGCTGTCTCGTCGCGCTGGTCGCCCCCATCAAACATTGTTGATCTCCTTGCGCACTCGATTCGCATTAAGTGCCACGAGAAGTGAGCGGATTTTCAAATTGGACGCGGCAAAATAGTGGCTGGCAGCGGGATGTCCGCTCCGACAGGCTTCGATTCAATCGTCACCATCGCATCCGGCTCCAGCTAGCGCGGATGGCGCTGGCGGCGCACGCGTCGGCGCTCACGGCGAGCCAGCCATCTCATCGGCCCTTATATCTGCCGCGCCCATTAGAAAGGAATTTCACACTACGATCTCAGAAGGTCTTTTGCGGTGAAGACTGCGGCCTGCCTCGCGGATCGGCGGAATCATGGGGGATGTCCGCTCGGCCCGCCCGCACAAAATCACGTTCGCTGAAATGCGCTCCTCAGGCGTCCGCGGGCTGAGATCTATTGCTCCGATTACAAATGCAGCCATTACATCGCGATCAGCAACGATCGTAGCCGCGTGCTCCGGCGGGCTTATGATGGTTTTTCGTCCCAGATGATCTGCCCGCATTCGCATCGAAAAAGCCGAACGATTGAATTCCGGCGAACATTTTGATCGCACGCTTCCAACCCTTCGAACTTGATCGCGAAGGGACTTCAGATCCTGTAGTTCTTAAGCCAACCTTTGCGACTTGCGGCGGAGGTTCTCTTAATAATGGTCATAACTGAGGATCATCATCACTGAACTGGTCGATCCACAGTGGTCTGAAATACGGGAGCCGCCTGTGCCGCCGCCTCGGCCCTTCTAGCCATCGGCTGAAGTCCACGACTCAATCTAGCGCGGCGCTTGAGGGTCGTCGTTGATGTCTATCACCTCGCTTTTTTTGAACCGCCGCATAGGTAAGACCCATGCTTAAAGCATTTGATTTCTGCTTACCCACGACCGGAACCAAGGTTCCCGACCGGGCCGACTGGATCCACGAAATAAAATATGACGGCTACCGCCTGCGGGTTGAGCGCGACGGCGATCGGGTGCGGATTGAGGGTCCACCAGCTCGCTTGCCCGTAGACCATGGACTCGTGTTGCTCAACAACTGAGCGACCAGCCGCACAGTATTTCCACCGAATGCCGAGATTATGAGCGATCCGACTATAGGCCATTAGGCTAAAAAAATATTTTCGTCATTATGCCGCAATAAGCGGTTGAGACAATCCGACTTTCGTAAAGAAACAAATCCATGGAAGGACGGGCGGGCCGAGAGAGTGATTATTTTGATCTCGGGAGTTTCTCCATGAAAACTGGCATCGACTTTCAGATCGTCTGCGGCAAGTGCGGTAGCCTCGCGGTAAAGATTGAAAATCCAGAGCGGGCCTCAAGAGGAACTATCGTTTACTGTGGTGATTGTGGCGCTTCGCGAGGAACCATGGGTGGGTTGAGAGACCTGGCCGTTCTACCTAAAGCGCATGATGTTCGAGCTCTCGTGGCGCTGCAAAATTCCCACAGCAAACTCGTAGCGCAGCACAAAGAATTGCAGGGGCTGCGTCGGAAGGTTCAAGCGGCAGAAGCACGCCGACGTTAGAAGTCCGGCCCGAACATGCAGCGCAGCGGCAATTATGCTGGTGGCAAGCCAGCACAGGCGGGTTTCGAATTACGTACCGAGGCTGCCCATGCACTCACAGCACGAGGAGCAACGCGGTCAGCAGCGCTCACACCATCACGAATGCGCCGATGATCTTCCGACTGCCTTGACGGCAGCATCGTCAGCGATCCGATCGACGCAGCGGAGCCTTAGGGGCCGTAGTAGCGCGGAAACAGCGTGGGCCGTCCGTAGAGTCCGGTGAGGTAGCTGAAACTGAGGTAGCAGCCGCCAGGGTATCTGCCATAAGCGCTGAAGTAATAGCAGCCGGGGTAGGTGTAGTAATAGTCATCGTAGTTCCAGGGCGAGGTGATGGCGGCTGCGGCTTCGCGTAACAAGCCAGCGCCCGGATGGACACCGTATCCGTATACAGACCGCCGGTACTGACGACGCGCAACCCCTGCTGAATGAGGGTCAACGGTCGACCGATCCGCGGCCTGGGCGCTCCCGACCCCCAGCGAGACGCCGCGCTGTTCCGACCAGCCGAAGGAGAGCAATGCTGCACACGCGACGGTCGAGATTGCAATTGCAACGTTTCTCAGAATCATCTGCCTCATGGATCTTCCCCACCTACTACCGGCCCATTTGAACGATGCCCTTCGCGTTTGCAATCGGTCAACTATGGCAACAATGCGACCTCTTGAGAACGGGCGCGGCTGCAACACTTACGACGATCTGCTCGATTGCCATGGCAGCTTTTGGCCGTTTGACGTGCGCTGAGATCGATCATTTCGCCAGGCACGGAATAAAGTATGGATTTCTGTTGCCCAAATTGCGGCACCTGCCAGCCCCGCGCTTTTGTTCTCGCTGGGGTTGTATTATCCCTTTATCCACAGTCAGCAGACACGCATCATGATCGGATCATGAATCCTACCGCCGCGGTAGTTACTCCGGTGTGTTCGCTGGCGCCGCGGTTTGTTCTCGCGCTGCGATGCGCTGAAGGCCGCGCGGTAATAAAGAAAGCGCGGGACAAACTCCGCGCCGTTTTGATCCATGATTGTGAAGCAGTTCGCCCAGCATGGGCCTGCTAGATTGGCGGCGCAGGGGATTACAGGGGGCCCAGTAGCAGGGCGCCGCCGGGACACCAGATTTCGAGCGACGGCGTAATTTTTTGAGAGCCGCCTGAACGCCTGTCGCTCGTCTGGCGTTAGTAGCCTGATGAACTCGCTCCATTGATCGCCCGTCATCACAGGAACGTGCCGGCTTGGCATCTTGGTTACCGTTCCAGCGGCACTTGCCTTGGGACGCCATCGTTTGGCCTCCGCCGCGAAGCTCTATCGGGGAACTTGAGGTTTCGGCCCATGGTCAAACCATATTCGGCGGCTCGACACACCACCCACCGCGGAAGTGTGCCGAGCCTGGCCAGCGCGCTGTTCAAGTGAACTGGTTGGAACCGATATGGCAACAACGTGCGATTCTGAGAACGTGCGCCGCTGCAACACTTTCGAATTTACTGTCGCTTGGCGTATGGTTGAGAACTTTCTCGGCATGGGCCTGCTAGATTGGCACCGCTGGGGATTTCGGGGGCCCAGTAGCAGGGCGCCGCCGGGACACCAGATTTTGAGCCCGACGGCGTAATTTTTTGACTTAACGAGAACAAAGGCCCGCCCGTTTGCTGCCATACACTACCGGAACCATTCCAGCCTCGACTAAAAGCTTGGGGGGACGTTAGTCGAAGGCAACGGCAAGCGGCAGATCACGATTGCGAGTCGCAGTGCGGACCTTAGTCAAGACGCGCAAGCGGGCTCGGCGGCTTCGTCGGCGCACGCCTCGATAGGAAAAGGCCGCCGGCCAGCGCACTCCTTCAGGGCTCGTCGCTGAGAAACTTTTCCGACTGGCCGCAACGGTCGCACCGGAACGTCAGCAACGTGGGCTTTTCCGGTCGCGCCTCCGAACCAGCGAGCAGCATCTGCCGCAGCGTAGGCAAACCGGGTCGTCGCCAGTGTCTAGAGGATAGAGCAAATACTCCTTATCCCGAGCCATGTGCGACTTTTTCTCCGCCATAACTTACCGGACGCACTTTCGTTCGGCCGAAGTGCCCGCCGGCGCTCTGATGTCCCAGGCCAGCCGCAAAAAAGCTCAGAATCAGGCGCATTGCGCAATTGCATTGCCGAACCTTGATCTGTTGGTTGCGTGCGGGCTGGGGCTTCGAGTCATTATGGCTCGGTTCTCTTCGTTAATTACCTACAATAAGGGCGCGGGACCGATCAAAGCCCCGCACGGTTTTGTCCGGCTTTTCATCTGTGTAAGATCCGTTTAGTTCTTCCTGGAGGGACCAGTGATGAAGCTTATCGTCGCAGCCGTTCTCTGCACTGCAGCGGTCATCGGCCAAATCAACACAGCGTCAGCGCAATACTATGGGCCACTCGGTGGCTACTATTACTATGGCTCGCCTGCCGCCTTCTGCTGCGCCCTGGAACCGGTAGATCTCGGCTGGGCGTACACACGCATTCAGCCTGTGGGCTATGGCGGACCTTATCCCGCTGCGCGAATGGCTGACGGTACGCTTGCCTGCGAGTATAGCAACTACCGGCCTATTCGCGGCCGGTGTCGACGCATCTGGTAAGACGAAAGCGCTCTTTATGTCCGGGTTGATTGGTTCATGGATCACGCTGGGGCGGGCTTGCAAACCGGCTAAATAAGCTTTGCAGGAATGACGGTTCCTCGGCATTTTGAACGGACTGGTTTTGTGCTCGTTTCTGCTTTTGCACAGACCGCAGAGATGCTGGGGCATTTTTCACGACCGGTGCTGGAGCAACTCGCACCTTAGCCAGAGCCCGCGCATCTTGCTCGGCCGACCAAGCCTGGAACTCCCTAAACAGGGCTTCTGATGATGACCCAGTGTTTTCCGTCCGAGTTCGGATAGGGGCGTTCTTCACGGTCGGCGGCAAAGCCTCAGCGCCAGCGGTTGATTGAGTTGCAGCTGATTGAATTATTGGCGCCGACTGATCGGTGCTCGGCGGAGACGCCGCTTTGTCGAACAGCGAAGCTGTCGCAGAGAGCAGCACCGGATTTTCCACCGGCGCAACACCGATTGCAATCGCCATTGCAACCAAAATACTTGCCTTGAGGATTACTCGTAACAAGGTGACCGGTCTATCGTTCCCGAAATTCTGCTCAGGTTCATCGGTGGAGAGAAAATGCAGCAAAGAATCGTCGGCATCAAAACCGTCTTTCGTCGCCATTGCGTGATGCCTTCTCCTAATGTTCCTGTCGCCGGACGCTTCTTGAATACGATGACATTTTTGCGGCGGACACCCGATTTCGAGACTCTGCGAAGCAGGCTTCCAGCTAAGATTTGGCTGTGGTTTCGGGCGACCCTAGGCTTCAATGCTGTCGATAATGGCTGTTTGCGCATTGACCCAGTTACAGGTCGCGGCGGCTGATAGATTCCTTAGGTCCGCGCCCCAAACCCTAGCGGCTTCCCTTCCGCCCCGATCGTCATGTCTGCCCGTCCGCAAAAGATCACGTTCGCTGAAATGCGCTTCTCCGGTGTGCGAGCTAAGCGGCGGCGGCAGCGGCGCTGCCTCAGGTAGCGGTACTCAGTTTCTCGAATGCTGAACTCTTCAGCCGGTTGAGGTCTCGCTCGCCAGAAGCCGCCTGCTCAAGAATGTGCTCCGCCACTTCAAGCGGCGTGACAGTCTTTCGCATTAAAAAGCGACGATCGGTGATGACCTCGTTCAACGCCTGCCGACGGCAACCGTGGATTCGTCGTATTTTTGTCGCGGCTTAGTCATCCTCGCAGTCACAGTTGGCTGGGCGCGTTCATAGAACACTTGAGTAGTTAGGCAAAACGACCCCGGCGTGGGTCAGCCGTGCTGAGGCCGTCCGTGTCGGGACTTCCGGCCGGGGGCTCATCGGGGACAAGCCTGACCAGCGAAAGTCGCACTCAGGTATGAGTTAGCCGCGAGCTTTCCCGGTCTTCGGCGGATGAGGATCAAGCAATTCAGGCTCAGGCTTCATATTGCGGATAGCCTCAGCCAGCACCTCGCGCAACTCAGCCTTAATCTTCGCAGGTTCGCGAAAGAAGGTTTTGTTCCGCATGAATGGCCTATAGGGATGCCGGAGGGAGAATTAAACCCTGCTGGCATTTCTTTGTGATGCTCTTAGTCAACGAATGTCGCCACGCCTCGCGCCGCCGGCCAAGCTGCGCGGCCTGTTCAAGAAGAACTCCCGGTTGCCGGTTGCTGGTAGCGCCAACGCGAGCGCAGCCCGAATTAGTTCATTGAACCGCGCCGCGTCTCAAGCGGTCAACGGCGACGATGACTGAGGGGCGTTCGAGCACCTCCACCAGCCGGTCGAGGAGTTTTTCGTGGTCGTGATGTTTTGGCTCAAGATATTCTTCAATGATGCTTTGGGCTTCACTGATCGCTCGAATGGCGAGTTCATGATCGCTCATCGCTGACCTCCACGGCCATTGAAACCGTGTAAATAAACGGCTTGGGTATAGAGTGGTTCCACTGCTGGAACCGCCCTTCCGAGTGCAGGTGATTGCGCAGCGCTTAATCGTACCAATCCCCACGATCACGCGACAGCGTCCCTCGCGCATAACCGGTCGAAACCGAGGCTCGCAGTTTGTCCCAATTCGGTTTCGAGAAAGTGGTTGGCGACGATCAGCACCTTGATCCTCCGATTGCGGGTCAGAAACCCTTGGGGTCATAGAAGAACGTCGCCCTCCTTTGAGTCTGCGGGCTCTCATCTCGGCCCGCGAGAGTTCTCTTGCGGTTATCTGGTCTGCCCCGACTAACTTCTTGCTGGCGATTGCCTTGGCCTTTTCGAGGTCGGGAACTGCCACGATGCACTCAATTGCGAGGCACGCTTTGCCACCTCGCTTGAACTCTCCCACGGATTTCCATCCCTTTCCCATCGCTCGATGCGTCCCTCGTGACTCGTTTTCTAGTGACGACGAAGGCGCAGAGTGCACGCAACGGCCTGCGCTGCACCGGGGCATTTAGACTACTTCCTTTGCCCGTGCGGCGGCGACGCAATCCCGACGACATCGCCCGACTAAGCTGAGCCCCTGCGGGCGGGGGCCTGACGGGGTGAGGTTATGTCAGCTCGAGTCGGAACAGGCCTGCTTCGAGATCTCGTAGTGATGCTCGGCGGTGCGGTGGGTATCGCCGTCCCGATGGCCGTGGCGATCATCTGGGTATGCTCTTGACCCTTTCCACCGCTCGCGTCGCTTAAGCCAATCGAATATCTCGTCGTCGACATAAGGAAAGCCCCTTGGCTGGCCGCTAGGGGCTACTGACGCGGCCCTTTGCCAGGAAAACTAGCTTCTTTGTATTGCGGCGCACATTGACACGCCCCGTTGCGAGGAGTGAGGTAAGCCACGCGGGAGGAAAGGGAATATATGGAGCAAATGTTTTTGCTCTTCCTTTGCTGTTGCGTCGGCTTCATGTCGGGCTATGGCGTGCGTGGGATGATCTCTCTGCGCCGAAGGCGCGAGGCGCGCAAGATAAGCGAGGCACGCGAGCGTTTGATGCGGGCTAGGGCCTCCAGGAGTCAAATCGACTTTATGCGCAGTCCCTGGTTCTGGATTGTTGAGTAACGCGCCAGCAATCACAGAAGCCCGTGGTCTACATTAATCGCACCAATCCTTGCGCTCTCGCGGCAGCGGCCTCCGAGCCTGTTATGGCGAATCCTACGCTGGTGCAGTACCTAGGGACCGTCGCCAGCCCCGCGCTTTTCTTCGGTGACGAAACCATCTTCCCAGGGCGATGAAACAACATTGAAACGCCGAGCCCTTACCGGTCCCTTTGCTGTGGGCCGGTAATGGGGATTTCCAATGTTTGAATTGGCCACCGCTTTCTTTGTAACGTTTAGCGCGACCATTTTTCTCGCGCGTGCAATCGAAGGCCACCTGACTTCCACTGGCGACTAGGACTAACCGCGTATCACCAGGGAGTATGAGCGTGACTCGATACCGCGCTTATCACCTCGGAGAAGATGACCGGTACAAGGCCGGCTTCAATCTAAATTGCGCAGACGACCAAGAGGCCATCGCAGTCGTAAAGCGGCTGGCTGACCGAAACGACGTTGAGCTTTGGCAAGGCGGCCGGAAGGTGGCTCGGCTGCAGGACCGGATGATGGGCTTTCGCGCGCCACCACAGCTACGCACCTCAATCGGCTGCGGCAAGCGGGCTGACACTCTCAGAGGCTACACGCCGCCTGGTCGAGATGGGATTGGAGCGGCAAAGCAAATCGGTCGGTAAGCGATCCGCAAAGAGCGCCGAGAGGGCGAAGCAGCTCGCTGCAAAAGCGATCGAAGACTTGGTGGACCCCGCAGCGCCAGCTGAGGAGGCGGCAAACCGAAAGCGCCGGCTGCTCAAGGGTCCTGAGGAGTTTCGAGAACAGCGGCGCGATCAACTAAAAGGCCGGTAGCCGTAAAACAAAACGGCGTGGGCGCAGGCAGCGAAAATTCCAATCGCTGCCAAAACTTCCGCGAGCGGGGTTCGATTCCAGGCAAAGCCAATGACCAAAGCGAGATAGATCGCCAGCACGGACCACAAAGCCGCCTTGCGCAGCACAGAGATGCCGCCGCGCTTCGACTTTCCAACGGCAGATACCGCATCGCTCATCTGCTCAATGCCTCATAGATCAGGTTCTTCAGCTCGATCCGGATGCGTTCACTCTGCGAGGGCGCCTGCATCATGCAAATCGTAAACATGTCGTGTTTCGGGTCGATGAAAAAGAAAGCGCCGCCGGCGCCACCCCAGCGGTATTCGCCTGTTGGCCACGACGGCGTCTGTGCCGGCACCGACGTGCGCACGGCAAAGCCAAGGCCGAAGCCGCTGTTTTCGCCTGGAAAATAGAATTGGTCGCGGGCGATTTTTGTCTCCGGCCCGATCTGATCGGATGTCATCAGCGCGACGGTTTCGCCTTTCAGGTAACGCCGGTCGTCAAGCGTGCCGCCATTGAGCATCATTTGCGCAAAACGCGCATAATCACCGATCGTGCCGATCATGCCTGCCCCGCCGGACTCCCAGCGGCGCGGCAGGATCGGATCGTCCAGTCCCGCGACTGGCGCCCTGAAGCGATCGGCGGGCAGCGGCTCGGCAACCCGCGAACGCTTGGTGTCATCGGCAAGGTAGAAGGCGGTCTCGTTCATACCAAGCGGATCGAGCAGCCGTTGCTTCTCGAATTGAAACAGCGACTGTCCCGACACGACCTCGACGACGCGGCCCAGAACATCGGTCGAATGGCCATAATCCCACACCGTTCCGGGCTGCTCGGCGAGCGGAAGTTTCGCGATCCTCTCGGCGAACAACGCATTGTCGAAGTCGCCCTCGAACAGTCCTGAAGCGGCGTAGATTTTTCGCACCGGACTATCGCCATAAAATCCGTAAGTCAGACCCGAAGTGTGACGCAACAGGTCTTTGATGGTGATGGGACGAGCCAGCGGCTCGTACACCAGCACGGTGTTCCCGTTGCCGTCGTTCCTTTCGACGGCAACCTTCGCGTTGGCGAAGGCTGGAATGTACTTCGAAAGCGGTTCATCCAGCGACAATCTGCCGTCGTCGACCAGCATCATGGCAGCAGCCGACGTGACCGCCTTCGACAACGAATAAAGCCGAAAGATGGTATCCGTGGTCATCGGACGCTGGCTGTCGATGTCCCTCACGCCAAAGACTTCGAACAGCACCGGCCGACCATGCTGCTGGATCAAGAGCACCGCGCCGGGAATATTGCGGGCCGCGACCTCGTGCCGCATGTAGCTGCGGGTACGCGCGAGCGCTTCCGATGAAACCCGAGGTGTCGGGAAGTACCTGTTCGGCCCGGCCAGTACCGAGCGCAATCGCAATCAGGATAAACACGAGCGCCGCGGCGAAATGAAAGCGCGCGACGCCGATCCGTAAGGCCTTCATGATCTCATCCACCGCTTGCCGGACCGGTCGCAGTGTAGCGGGTACCTCAATCGTTACAAGGCTATGACTGGACCGGCCGCTATCCCTGGATTGTCAAGGCTGCGCGCAAGATCAGGCAAAAGCAGTTCGAGATCGATGGCCCCACGAAATGAGGCTCTCCGATCTGGAGCCGCGATTTGTTGCAGGATATGCGGCAATCGAGGCGTCTTGCGGAAAGCAGCCACCCGCCACTCCGCACCATTGACTCTAGCTGCTGCCGGGAGTGAGATAACTCCGGGTTCACGTCGGAGCTTCTCATCATGAGCGACATGACTGAACTGGCTGTATTATTATTTTCACCAATCACATTCTTTACCGCCATGATGTTTGTCAGAGAGTTTCGCGGACACGGGCAAGGCGAATCTTGAGCGCCTGCTGGCTCGTCGGCCGGATGGGATATTGCTGCGCCATTCGAGCAACGCGAGATCGGTCCGGATTTGTTTCGCGCCGCCTGCCAAATGGGATTAGAAGGTCTGGTGTCGAAGCGGCGTGATCGTCCATATCAGGCTGGCCGGTCGAAGCACTGGGTCAAGGTGAAGAACCGGCAGCATTCGCGGATGATGGAGGCTTTTGGCTGAAGCTCGCCAAGCTGCATAGAGTTACAAAACCAGCTAACCCACCACAATCACAATCGCTGATACTATTGCCGCAAAGAGCGCCTGAGAACTGACACCAGCGGGCCAAGATAGTTTCCGGTTGGAATGAATCCACTGATGAAACCTCTGTAGAGACTTGAGTGGCTCGCGCGGATAGAGGCTATGCGCGAACTGCAGCGCGTCGGGCAACATCGCCATAAAGCCGCCGAGCGCGATTGCGCCTATTGTAGCGGGAGTGGCAAAAAGCCATATGGCAATCGCCAGTCCTGCACAAGCGTCAAAGCCGATCAGCATCAAATCATAAATTAGACGACGATCTAGCCTAAGGTCACGGTTATTAGCGTCAGCTCCTATCGAAACTGCCTGAAGCGGATAGTCCCAGTGTGGAATCGCGTCGAGCACAAAATGGCTTGCAAAGCCTGCAAACGCGACGAGCGTTGGATGCGACGGGAAAAGGCTGGCGACTGCGCCGCCGACAATTGCGTGTGTACATAAAATCATCTCGCGATTTTCACATTAGCACGACCGATCTTCAATGTTGAGCGTGACAACGCAAGGTTCGTTAAACTTCGCAGTCGCCGACGGTCGACATGGTAGCCGAGAACGATAACACACAAGACTCCTGAAGCAGCGGGGGCTAGTGCAAATGAAGCCCGGCGCACTTAGGTTGCACTCTGCAAATTCTTGAGACGACCGCAGCTCGCACTTTGTCTGTGTCCCTCATGCCTACGGTTCGCTCCCTTTTCCCATAATGATGTCCGCAAAAATCAAATCGTTCGCATTTACGAATGCCAGTGCGGTAGGCAATTCTCCGATCCGGAGAAGGCCAACATCATCTCCAAAAGTTCCTTGAACCGATCCGTCGGCGCCAGCGGCGTCTTCAGGCACACCCGAAAGCGTGATTATTCCTGACTGCGCTCATTGGATATGCTGCGCACCGCCCTCTGGGTTTCTCAACTCCTTCCCATAGGGTAGAGCGGCCCTGGCGCCAGCTACCAACCTAATGGGCAGACAGGTAGCTGTCGCGCTTTACGTGTTGGCGATGGTAGCCACCATTGTCGGCTCGGATCTCATGTTCTTCAGAGACCGATTTTGGGAACGGCTGATGGTGAATATTGGCATTGTCTTGGTATTCGCAGCTTTCTACTTGAGATTTCTCAAGCCTTCATGATTGCCATTGTGAGATCATTTTCTCGTTCCAAGCTGCCACGCGCATGGGATATTCTGTACCGCCCTCGGGATTTGGTACCCCTAGAGCCATAGGGTAGAGCGGCCCTGGCGCGGTCCCAAAACCGCGACGGGGCCGTTTCTTGTTTTGCTCCATCAAGCCGCAGGAGCCGGTGAATTCTGAGTCATCGGGCTGGGGATAGTGTGCATTGCTCCTGGTTCCGACTTGATCCGTCGCACCTGTGCGTCACGCTGTTTCAGTCATGGCAGGAGGACAACATGACGTTTGTTCTTTTGATCGGGTGCCTGAGCTTGAGTGCCTGTGCGGCCTTGGTGACTATGAGGCTTCCGAACCTCCATCGCAAAGTTGCTCATTTCCTGCCTCCTCGAAGGGGACTGACCGCGCCAAGGAGTGTTCGGGCACTCGATTAATGCTTGGTCTCGTATTTCCTGGCACGAGACCGAAGAGGACCGGCTGGTCGTAATCCCTCCTTCACCCCGGCCAGCCGGTTTCATGGCGGCACGCGGGCATGCACCGTCTTCTCCTTGCGGTCGATCCCCTGCGCCTTAAAAATACGTCAGGCAACCTGCTCCAGGATTTTCTCCATCTCGGATGCCGTGTACGCGCGCAATGTTTGTCCGCGAACGTTACCATTCTTCAGTGTGTTCAAGGCTAACGCCATTCGTTTCGTGTCATCATCAGACCCCGAGATGACGACCATGTCGT
>Ga0210384_10001201_pt1 | contig 36132 bp, 30 predicted proteins | sample IncBWH2MmetaG_FD_160574 | JGI IMG/M metagenome (GOLD analysis project Ga0210384, IMG submission 160574) | Forest soil microbial communities from Barre Woods Harvard Forest LTER site, Petersham, Massachusetts, United States - Inc-BW-H-2-M | ecosystem: Environmental > Terrestrial > Soil >...
TGTAAAAAAGTTCTACTTTTGCAAATTTGCTACGACTTTTGGGAGAGCTGTGGCAATTTCTTGTAGTTGCTTTGTGTGCCGAACCTCGTGCGAGGCGATCATCTGTAACCATCCATATATATTGAGCGTTCCCAGAAACGCATGCGGCATGCTGTAGGGGCTCAGGTCGCGCCCGCGCGTCTCCTCTATAAACGCCAGCGTCCTCTCGCGAACTTCGCGCAATTCCGCCAGCATCGCCTCTTTTTCGCCAATTGTCTGGTCATTAATCGGAATCGGCGATTTCCTCCGGATCAGCCGGAGTTCCACGACCGCCATGGGGATGTGAAATCGCTTGTAAAACGGCAGCGACCGGGGCAGCTTTTGCAGCACCTTGTCTACGTTCCGAAGGATGGCTCTCTCGACGGTGATTAAATGCCCGACGAGTTCGCCTGCTGACCAACGATCTTCGCCCGGCGGTGTCAACCATTGGTCCGCAGGCACGGAATCTGCTGTGCGTAAGAATGCCTTCTGCGCACAATCCAGATTTTCGACGATGGAGTTGAGTGATCGCACGTGTTTACCGGGCTGGAGGCTGAAGGCTCAGACGGCCGCTCCGCCCGCTTGCTCAAAGGCGTGCGCCAGTTGCAGGACGCGTGCTTCGCCAAATGCGGGGCCAAAAATTTGCATCCCGACCGGAAGATTGCCGTTTAGCTTGCCGCATGGCACCGAAATTCCCGGAACCCCCGCCAGCGACCCTGTAACTGTATATATATCAGCAAGATACATCTGGAGCGGGTCGTTAGTACGCTCCCCCAGCTTGAACGGAGGAACCGGCGAAGTGGGCGTCAGAATGGCGTCCACCTTGCTAAACGCGTCGCGGAAGTCCTGCGCAATCAGCGCCCGCACCTTCTGCCCCTTCAAATAGTAAGCGTCGTAGTAACCCGCCGAAAGCACATACGTGCCGAGGACAATCCGCCGCTTCACTTCCGCTCCAAATCCCGCGCCGCGCGTCTTGCGGTACATTGCCAGCAGGGAATTGTCTTCCACGCGCAATCCGTAGCGCACGCCATCATACCGTGCCAGGTTGGAACTCGCCTCCGCCGTTGCGATGATGTAGTACGTTGCGATCGCATAATCCGTGTGCGGCATGCGAATTTCCATCAGTTCGCAGCCCAGCTTTTTGAAGATTTCTATGCCCGCTTCTATTTTTTGGCGAACGCCCGCGTCCATCCCTTCGGCGAAATACTCTTTCGGGATGCCCAGCCGAAGACCCTTCACCGGCTTTCCCAGTTCGGCGCTGTATTTCGGGACGGGAGCAGTCGTCGAGGTCGAGTCGTGTGGGTCCCGCCCGGCAATCACCTGCAGGATGGCGGCAACATCCTTGATATTGGTGGCGAACGGCCCAATGCGATCCAGCGACGACGCAAACGCAATCAGTCCATACCGCGATACCCGCCCGTAGCTCCCCATCATCGCCGGAATTCCGCAGAACGATCCCGGCTGCCGGATCGATCCGCCCGTATCCGTTCCCAGGGCTGCCACCGCCAGCCCCGCGGCTACCGCCGCAGCCGAGCCCCCGCTCGAGCCTCCGGGAACGCGATCCATCGCCGCCGGATTCTTCACCGGCCCATAAGCGGAATTCTCATTCGAACTGCCCATCGCGAACTCATCGCAATTCGTTTTGCCGAGAATCACCGCGCCGGCCGCTTCCAGCCGCTCCACCGCCGTCGCGTCAAACGGGGGAATGTAGTTCTCCAAGATTTTCGAACCACACGTCGTCTTCGTCCCCCGCGTGCTGATCACGTCCTTGATCGCCACTGGCACACCTGCCAGCGGTGGTAGCGCCTTTCCTTCCGCCACCAGCGCATCAATACGATCCGTTTGCCTCCGCGCTCGCTCCGGCGATAGCGCCAGGAATGCGTTCAGCTCCGGATTCCGCGCCTCAATCCGCTTGTAGAAATCCGAGGTGAGTTCCCGCGCCGAAATCTTCTTCGCCGCGAGCGCCTCTTTCACTCCGTCAATCGTCCAGGTCGTGGTCATACTCTTTTCAGATTCCTGCTCTCTGATCTCTGCTTCCGCAACTATCTCTCGATCACCTTCGGCACCCTGAAATAGGGCGGCTCCGGATCCGGCGCATGCCTCAAAACGTCCTCCGCCACCGCGCACGGCACAATCAAGTCCTCACGCAGCGTCGCGTCCGCGGTCTGGTCGTCGCTCAAAACCTGGGCCATCGGCTCGACCTTTGATGTATCCAGCTCGTTCAGCTTCCCGATGTATTCCAGAATTTCGTCAATTTGCGCGCGGTACATCTCCAGCTCGGCCTCGCTCAGGTCGAGATAAGCCAGCTCCGCCACTCGCACCACATCTTCCCGGCTGATTTTCAAGGCGATTTCCTGTCGATCAGGTATTGAAACGAAGGCAAAATTCTAGCACATCCGCGCCGAGGCTCCGCGGACCCTACTTGGCGGTTGGCGAAGATTCCATCTCCATCATGCTGTGGTGCATGCTCGCCATGCGCCAATAGCCTTCCGACTTGCGGCACATGGCCATGCCTCGTCCCCGAAGCGTTCCGCGCGCGGATTCGATGGTGAACTCGTATTCATACCAGACCGCTTCGCCAATCGGGTGAAAGAAGCTCTCCCGAATCTCCAGCCGCGCCGCCGGTTTCTGGTGAAAGTAGCGTTCGCGGAAGTAGCCGATCACCTGCTCGCGACCGTAGAGCTCGGTGTCCATGCTGAACAGCACAATCCTCGGATCCAGGCACTCGCCGAACTCCTTCTCATCGGAGCTGTTGAAAGCCTCCAGGCAGCGATGCATTTCGCGGTGCATCTCGGCCGCAAGTTCTGAGGCCCGTCGCTCGCTTACCGTGGTGACGTGCAAGGTTTGCTTTTTCAAGTCAATGGTCGCGCCCAGCTTCGCCAGCAAATCCACGCCAAGGATGCCGTCGATTTTCTTTCCGCAGGCGTTTCCCACCGCGGAAAGGTCCACGGCGGGAAGAGTCAAGTTCATCAGTTTCGTGCTCCCAACGGCGACTTCCTTGAGGGTGACCTCGCGAGCGCTGGTGGCCAGGGTTCCGGACCATGAGGTAACGTGGACGTCGCGCGCCTTTCCTTCTGAGAAGGACTTCAAGTTCAGGAAGGACGTCGCCGCGGTATCTACTAGAAAGCGCATCGGCTGGCCGCCCACGGAAACTTCCATGACCGGCAGCGCGTCGCAGCGTTCCAGCGGGATCTCCTGCCCGCTCGCGGGGAAGGCAACAACTCCTGCTAATACGAGCAGGGTGAAAAGCGCGGCCAGTCTGGAGAACGAACAAAAGCTCATGGCCCACCTCGGGTGCAGGCAGGTTATCACAAAATACGAACGTTCGTGCTATTTATTCTTCCGTGTTACACTTTCTTCATGCCTGCCTCCCTCCGCGCTCCCCGCAAGCCTTCTCCTCGCCATCAGGCTCGCGGTCTTCGCACCCGCGAAGCCATCCTTCGCCGCGCCGTCAACATTGCCTCTGTCGAAGGGCTCGAAGGCCTCACCGTCGGCCGCCTTGCCGAAGAGCTGCGTATGAGCAAGAGCGGCCTGTTCGCTCATTTCGGTTCGAAAGAAGAGCTGCAGTTGGCCACCATCGAAACCGCGCGCCAGATTTTTATCGACGAGATCACCTGCCCCGCGCTAGCCGCGCCCAAAGGTTTGCTGCGCTTGTGGAATCTGCTCGACCGTTGGCTGGCGCACGTCGAAAAGGAACTTTTCGCGGGAGGGTGTTTTTTTACCGCAGCTTCGTTCGAATTCGACGGCCGCCGCGGGCCCGTACGCGACCGCATCGCCGCCATCATGCGCGAGTGGGTCGCCGTGCTCGATCGCGCCGTTTGGGAAGCGCAGAAAGCCGGGCACATCAACTCGAAAGCCAGCCCAACCTTGCTGGCCCATGAGATCCAATCCATGGCCATCGGAGCTCACTGGGCGCACCAACTCCTCGATGACCGCATGGCCTACGCGCGCGCCCGCTCCACCATGCGCGAACGCCTGCGCAGCGTCGCCACCCCGAAGTCTCCGCCTCTCCCCTAGGCCGCTACCTGGCCTCACGCGCCTTGCTGCTTATTGGAGAAATCTTGGCGTTATGCCCTGCTCTTGAAGCTTCGCGGCGTACTGGTCCACCCGTTCGTTGTTTATTCTTACCGCCTCGTCCAGCGTGGCACGAAAGCGTTCATCTGATAGAGCGTTTTTTAGGTCATCAAATAGAGGTTGGAACACACCAGGGAGAGTCCGCAGATCGTAAAAATCGCCTGATTTCGCCTTTTCTTTTGAATCCCCGATAGCTGCAACGGCCAGCTCAATATCCTCCCATTCCTGGGGGGCAAATGCCGAAGCGACTCTCACCGAAAAATCTCCACGGCCCCGAACAAATCGAAACCGCAGTGTCTCCGCCTCAACGGTAACATAAGCCGTGTCAAATCCCGGAGGGAATGGAACATTCTCATCATTAGGCACGATTTGCGCTCCGTGATCAGCGAAGAGGAACGGCAGGTGGGTACGAATATCCTTAGCGAAGCGCTCCTCGTTCTCTTTCGCCAGCTTTCTGTCCAGCCACCCAAAGCAGAGTTTATATGTCTTGCCGACGACGAAGGACAGAGGTACAAGCAGTGGCCGCAGGACAAACAACACGACGCGTGGCCAAGTTCTCTGCGGACGAGGATTGTTGAGCGGAATCAGAATCCGTTTTTTCTTCGCAGTAGCCACGGATAGATACTTCAGCGTGCGGAAACTTCTGCGACTTTCCGAGGGTATTTCTTCGCGATGTAGTTGTCCACCAGCGCCTGAAACGCTACCGCCAGCTCGTCGTAAGTGCCTTCCAGCGTGACGTCTTTCTGCCCGTCGATGTATACCGGGCACCGCGGCGCTTCGCCCGTCCCGGGCAAACTGATCCCGATGTTCGCAGCTTTTGATTCGCCCGGGCCGTTGACGATGCAGCCCATCACCGCGAGGGTCATCTCCTCGACACCTTCATATTGTGTTTTCCACACGGGCATCATATCCCGGATGTAATCTTGGATGGCCTCTGCCAATTCCTGAAACGTCGTGCTCGTGGTGCGCCCGCATCCGGGGCAAGCCGTCACGCTTGGCGCAAACGAACGCAGCCCCAGCGCCTGCAGCAGCTCGCACGCGGCATAAACTTCCTCACGCCGGTCGCCGCCCGGTTTGGGCGTCAACGAAATTCGAATCGTGTCGCCGATGCCTTCATAGAGAAGCACGCCCAGTGACGCGGCCGACCAGATCTGGCCCTTCATCCCCATGCCCGCTTCCGTCAACCCCAGATGCAACGGCTGCTCGGTCTTCGCCGAAAGATCGCGGTACACGGTAATCAAGTCGCGCGGCCGCGAAGTCTTGCACGAAATAATAATCTGCTCGTGGCTCAGCCCGGATTCCAGAGCCAGCTCCGTGGACTCCAGCGCGGAAAGCACCATGCAATCGTTAATAATTTCTTCGGACTCTTTGCCCAGGTTCTTGTCCGTATTTTCCTGCATCTTGCGCATCACGAGTTCTTGATTCAGCGAGCCGCCATTCACGCCGATTCGAACGGGCTTGCCATTGTCCCGCGCAATTTTGCAGATCGTGGAAAACTGCTCGTCGCGCCGCTGCCCCGCACCCACATTGCCCGGATTGATCCGGTATTTATCCAGTGTCTTCGCGCATTCCGGATATTTCGTCAGCAACACGTGCCCGTTGTAATGAAAATCCCCGATGATCGGCGCGTTGCAGCCCGCATCCAGCATCCGCCGCTTAATCTCCGGCACTGCCGCCGCGGCCTCCGGCACATTCACCGTCCAACGCGCAATCTCTGACCCCGCCTCCGCCAGCTCCAACGTCTGCTTAAGCGTCGTCTCGATGTCCGCCGTATCCGTATTGGTCATCGACTGCACGACGATCGGCGCGCCCCCGCCCACACGCACGTGTCCCACCTTCACGCCATACGTCTTCCGGCGCGGATGGCGGCTCGCTGCCGCGTCAAACCCATCTATCTGTGTAAGCATTCCCTTCAATTCTAACGCGATTCCGCCCTTGCGCGAAATCGCGTGCCCCCACGTGTTGCGGCCTGGGGGATCGTATGCGGTCTCTTACAAAACCAGATTTGAAAAACTGCCGCGTCCGGCCTACTTGAGCGCAGCGTACTCCGCCTTCGTTTGAACCAGAATCGGAATATCTAGATCGGCGTCTTTCCACAACATCAAGAAATCCTGGTAGGCGGCGCGAGCTTTGGCGGTGTCACCTTGAAGAACATAAGCTCGCCCCAACCCGACACGCGCCAGTGGGCCGAACGGTGAATTCACGACGATCCCCGGATGGTCGACGAGCCTTTGAAATTCCGCGGCCGCTTCCTTGCCTTGGCGCAGCTGCAAATAAGCTTGCCCGCGCAAATAGGCTGGCATCAATCCATCGCCTGAAGAAGGATCATTGCCAAACCATGCCGTGTCACCAGTGACTGCACGCAGATGCTCAATAGCTTCCGCTGCATTTCCCCGGCCCATAGCGATTGCCGCGCGGACCACCGGAAGGTAGCGCTTCTGCAGCCACCAGCTTGAGGGAGGATGGCGATCGTATTCGGCAGTAAACTTCTCTGCCAAAGAAATCTCGCCGGATCGTGCTGCGGCCATGGCAATCGCAAAATCTATTCCGTTGGGTTTGTCTTGCTGGGCGGCACGCCGGGCATACGCCTGCGCCTCACTCTTGTTGCCTAGTTCCGCATTCAAAAAAGCCCAGTACGTGTAAAAAGCGATAACGCCGCCATCGTTCCCAGTGCGGCCAAAAAGTTCCGGGATTTGTTGATAGAAGTCGCGGGCCTTCGCCAATTTCCCGTAATAAATTTCTGCGTCACCCTCCATCCCGAGCAAGCCCAATTCCGCTTCTGGGTTTTCCCGAGCAAGGTCCCCAAGCACTTTCAACTCACTTTCCATCTCTTTGACGTCGTGACGGACAAAGGCGATCCAATAACGAATCTGGTGGATAGGCGCGTCGTTTTTATTTCGTGCGATGGCCTGGTCGCAGGTCCTCTTGGCCGCATCCAACCGGTCGAGAGCGAGCTCGCTGACCGCAAGATTGTAGTAGTTCCTGTTGTCGTTGGGATTGAACTCCACGGATAGCCGTCCGTGCCTGACAGCTTCCTCCCAATTGCCCTTCCACATCTCAGCATCGGCAAGAAGAAAGTGAACCTCCGCGTCGCGAGGATAGGCCTCCGCCCAGAGTTCCTCCTCCGATACGGCTCTTTCCAGGTCTTCCAGATTACCGAAGTGTTTGGCCACTATATGGAAATATTCCCGCCGGCTAACCTGGTCGCGAAGAGCATAGGCTTTTTCTATGCTCGCGCTCGCGATCGATCCTTGCCCTTCTACGTTGCTCGCCGCGTTCGCCACCCTCATATGGGCGGACGCAAAGTTTGGGTCCAACTCGACCGCCCGCTGAAAGTACGGAAGGGCCGTCCGGTAGTCGTCTGCGGTCACATATTTCATTCCCAGGCTGTAAGCGCGGAGAGCTTCGAGCGAAGAAGTCGTCACTTGCTCGATCGGGACGTCATACCTTTGGATGGACGCGAGGGATTCGCCAAGCCTCTTGCGGATTTTGGTTGCGGACGCGCCGAGCGCTGCGAGCACGTGTTCCTTGTCGGTGGACTCGGACTGCTCGGTACCTAGCGTGGTTCCCGTTTGGCAGTTCGTAGCGCTGAGGCCGATCACATAGTGCGAGCCGAGGGAAGAAATAGTGCCGGTGAGAACGGCTTTGCTGCCGATGCGCTGGCAAAGGTCGCGGGCAACTTCTCTTGTTACTCGGTCATTTTTCTGACGCCCCATAAGTTGCATTTCGTCGCTGACCTGCCGGTCGGAGAGCAGATTGATAAACGGAGATTGCTCGAGCTGGGCCCGAAGGCCCTGTTTGAGTGTGTCATCGAAGGCGGGATCACCCGTGGTGTTCAGAAAATCGGCCAGGACAATGGTGTCTTTCTCCGTCAGCGGCGGTTTTTTCCATCGAAGGTAAAGTCCCGTCGTGCCAAACACGCCGATAGCGAAGGCCAAGGCCGCGGCGATCAGAATTTTTCCGCGAAGGCGCACGTCCGCATGGGCAGTTCCTTTTCCAATGCCGCCGTCGGAAGAGACGGGCGCAATAAACCGATAGCCGCGCCGCGGCAGCGTCTCGATAAATCGAGGGTTGTCGGCAGAGTCGCCCAGCGCTTCTCGCAGTTTATTGATGGAAGTGTTCAGTCCGTTGTCAAAATCCACGAAGGTATCGGTCTGCCAGAGCTGGGCCCTTAGCTCTTCGCGAGTCACCACTTCGCCAGGCTGTCGCAACAGAGTAGTTAGAACCTGAAAGGGCTGCTCTTGCAGCTTGATCCGCATGCCCTGCTTGCGCAGTTCTCCCGCGCGCAAGTCCGCCTCAAACACGCCAAATCGCAGGATTTCATCACCTTGGGTCTTCATTGCAATCTTGCGTATTCCATCTTCGCCTGAATCAGAATCGGAATGTCAGGATCGGCGTTTTTCCACAGGGTAAGAAAGTCTTGGTAAGCGGCGCGGCTCTTGGCCGTGTCTCCCTGCATCGCGTAGGCGCGTCCCAGTTGGAGATGGGCCAGCGCGCCGATGGGTTCATTCAAAACGATGCCGCGATGTTCGAGGATTTTCTGAAACTCTGCCGCTGCTTCGCTGCCCTTACGCGCGGCAAGATAGGCCTCTCCTCGCACATAGATGGGATACAGGTTGGGCCAATTGTAAAAGGTAAGCGATGCCAGCCCTAGTTCATAGGGAGAAGCGGCCTCAAGAAGAGCGATCGCCTCTTGGGGCTTTGCACGCAGGAGCGCAAGCTTTGCGCGAAGTGCCGGCAGATAATTGAACTGTACGACCGTGGACTCCGCAGACCTTTTGCCCAAATCATCCGCCAAGGCTTGCGCCTTGCCCGCGTCCCCTGCATAGGCAAAGGCCAGCGCCAAGCCGTATTCAATGTCCCGCCTGGACGCAAGTCCCTGCGCGAGAATGGTTTGCTGTCTTGCTCGACTCGCGTTTCCGAACAATGCTTCTCGTATCGCAGACACAGCATAGTAAGTTGCCACCGATTCCTTGCCCCTTGCTTGTCCCGGGGAATCTGCAGCCCGCTGTAAGAATTCTCGTGCCTTCCGCAGATGTCCGGAATAAGCAGCCGTGTCGGCCTCCAATGCGAATAGCAAGTCTTTCTCTGCTGTTTTGCCGGCGGCAGCACTAGCTGCCAGCCGGGCCATTTCAGATCTGTCGTCCCGATAGAAAGCAATTCCATAGAGAGTCGGGGCAACAAAAGAGTCCAGACCCTTTGCTTGCGCCTCTTTGACCGCAGCTTCAGCTTCCTCGACGCGGTTCAAATAGAGATATTCGAAGGCGACGAATCGGTAAGCGAAACTGTTGTACGGATTGAGTCGAAGCCATTCTCTGCACGCTTTGAGACCCGCTTCATATTGACCCAGCGATCTCAAGCACAATAGAGAGTTGCCGGGAAAGTCGGGATCACGCGGGTACGTCAATGCGCCAACTTCTGCGCTGCGTCGTCCCTTCAAAAGGTCGCCGGTTCCAAAATAGTAATAAACTGCCTCAATGTTGAGCTTTTCGTGCTCACTCACTCCTGCTTGCAGCGCATAGGCCTTCCGGGCGCTTTCTGCTGCCAAGGCAGTGTCACTGGTATAAGCCAGCGCCGAGTAAGCCATGGCGAATTTCGGGTCGAGGTGAATGGCTCGCTGGAAAAAAGCCTCCGAGGCCTCATCATCATCGGCGTTTAACTCGAAATTGTAGGCTTGTAATGCCTCGAGAGATGGAGTCGTCGCTTGCTCGAGCGGCGTGTTGTACTTTTGTACGGTGCTCAGAGACTCCCCCAACCTCCTTCGCATTTCCGCAGCGGCCTTCCCAAGCGCATCAAGAACGTGGCTCTTGTCGTTCGCCTCTGCTTCGGTGCTGGCCAGCAACTCTCCATTCACACAGTTCACAGCCTTGAGAATCAGAGTGTATCGGGTGCCGATCAGTGCAATCGAACTGTCCAGCGCTGCTGCGCTGCTCGTCCGTTGACAAACTTCGCGCGTGATTTCCGGCGTGAGTCGCGTATTCTCCGGTCGCTTCATCATCCCCAGCGTTTGATGGATCCCTTCCTCGGACACGAGACTCAGAAAGGGCGACTGGTGCAGCTGGACAGAGAGGCCTTCTCGGAGTGTCCCGTCGAATACCGCATCGCCCGTCGAATTGGCAAAATCTCCAAGGACGATGGTGTCCTTCTGAGTCAGCAACGGCTTCCGCGAATGCCAGAGCAATCCTCCGGCTGATACGCCGCCCGCCACCACGACTACCACCGCCGCCATCATTCTCCAGCGGCGCTTCGACGCTGGCCCCGCGATCTCTGTGCCAGCGCCTATAGGGACTTGCCCGTCTCCAGTCACCGGCGCGATGAAACGATATCCGCGCCGCGGCAGCGTCTCAATGAATCGAGGGTTGTCCGCGGAGTCCCCCAACGCTTCGCGCAGTTTATTGATGGAAGTATTCAGCCCGTTGTCAAAATCCACAAACGTATCGGTGTGCCAGAGCTGCGCACGCAGCTCTTCGCGAGTGATCACATCACCATGCCGTCGCAATAAAGCAGTTAGAACCTGAAAGGGCTGCTCTTGCAGCTTGATTCGCACGCCCTGCTTGCGCAGTTCCCCCGAGCGCAAGTCCACTTCAAACACCCCGAACCGCAGGATTGAAGGAAATGGAGGTTGGACGGACATCTTCCGGTAACGCTCTCCGCTTGGGGTCGAGTCTAGCATGCGGCGACAGGATGCCAAATGTTGGGACAAGTTCCCGCAATAGAGGATTTGAAACGGAGGACCGAAATCGCTTTGGCGTTATCGTTTCAAAAAATCAGCTTAAGCGCAAATTGAACATTGAATGGTTCGCCCGGACCGATTCCGGGAGCGCCATAGGCATCGCCGATCGTGTCCGTCGACTGTCCGAATCCGTTTTGCGCATTTGGGCCCGCGAAGATAAAAGTGTTCGGCGGTGCAAGGTTTGCCCGGTTAAACAGGTTGTAGATTTCAGTGCGGAACTGAAGTTTGAGCCGCTCGCCGATCCTGAAATCTTTGAGCACGGAAAAATCCACATCCTCAAACCCTGGACCATACAGCCCATTGCGCCCCATGGTTCCGAAAGTGCCCTGCGCCGGCAGGGCGAAGGCGGCAGGATTAACCCACTGCACAAACTTGGTTCCATCTGCAGTGACCATCAATTTGTGCGAAACACCCGCGAATGGATTGCCAACTTGATTCACCCGCTGCACAAGTTCGTTCGTGCCCGAATTGTCATTCTCCGTGAGCACTGTAAATGGTTGCCCGGTGTGCAAGGAGAGCAGCCCGCTGACTTGCCATCCGCGCAACAGCCATTGCGGACCCTTTGAACGGCCCGGTATTTCGTAGGATATCAGCGCGGTAAAGTTGTGCCGGGTGTCAAAATCACTGTTCCCGTAATCGGCTTTCAGGTCGAAGCTGTTCTGCGGCAGGGATCCTCGGTAGTTCGTCATGTCGTCTAGCCCGTGTGCCCAAGTATAGGCAAATTGCCCTGTCAACCCGTGCCACGCCTTAATCTTCAGAGTGCTCTGGAGGGAATTGTAATTCGAAGAACCCTTTCCTTCGATCTGGTTGATGATTCCAAAGTTTGGAAATTGCGAAAAGGGCCTGCGCTGTTGCGCTGTATCCGGATCTCCTAGCGCCGGCTGGTTGATGTCCGCGAGAGTCAGCAGCCTGCGTCCCTGGCTGCCCACATACCCTACTGTCAACAGCACGGAATCACTCAGGCTCTTCTCTACATTCAGGCTGTAATTGAAGTTGTAAGGCGTCCGGAATTTCTGGTTGATCGAGAAAATGTTGTAGACCACGCTTCCGCACCCAGTGCCCGTTGAGCACGTCGGGCCCGCCCCCGGGAAAATATAGGTATTCTGTGGAATCGTGTAGTTGTCCACTTCAATCGTGGACACCGGGTTCGCTCCTGCCGGATTGCTTTCTACGCCGCTTGGTCCGCCGTTTATCGGATCGTTGGCCAGGAAGGGATTCAAATTTGGTTCGTCAAAATAAATTCCAAATCCTGTTCGCACCACCAGGTTGCCGTTTTCCCTTGGGCGGTAGGCAAACCCAAGACGTGGGGCTAGGTTCTTCCAATCTCCCGGGTAGAGAGACGGGATGCCGGCTCCCTGAAAAAGAAGTCCTCCCTTTGCCGGAACGAAAATGGAGAGGTCTTTCTGATTGTTGTAGGGCGGACCAAAATAATCATACCGAACGCCGTAGTTCACGCTCAGCTTCGGCGTCAACTGCCAGGCATCCTGAAAAAAGAGGTTGAACGCGTTTACATATACGATGCGTTCTTGCTTGCCAACGGTAATGGACGAAAGACTTACATCGCCAGCCATGAAGTCCGCCAAAGTCAGGACGTTGAAATCGTAATTCGCCGTATCGATATTCTGGAAAAACCCGGTTCCGTTCTGAAAGTCGGGGTACCACGGCCCTTGCGTCCCATCAAACAGAAACCCTCCCAGCGCATGGACGCGGTAGAACTCATTCACCTGCGCCTTCCGGTATTCACCCCCAAACCGGTATTGGTGCTTGCCCACGATGTAGGAGACTGTATCCGTTACCTGGCCCGTAATGTCGATGCGTCCCGCGGGCGGCGTCAAACCAGTCTGGTCAAACCCGAAAATGAAGAGATTTGGCGCTCCGGAGAACGTTGTGCTGGGACTGAGATACAAGCCCATGGATTTCGTATCAAAACTGTCATTGAAATCATGGAAGACCTGCTTGAATGCATTCACTCCCAGGAGCAACTGGTTGCTGAGTGCCGGCGAAAAAACAGAGTCATAAATCAGTGCATAATTCTGAACGTGGATTGGAGCAACCTCGTAGTAATTCTTCAAGTTGGATCCGACCGGAGCCACTTGGTTGCCCTCCCCAGAAAACCACCGGAACGACACGGTGTTCTTGTCATTGATCTTGTGGTCGAGTTTGACAATTCCGTTGTAGCTGTAGCCATACTCCGGGTCCGCGCTGAAGAAATTGTTAGGGGCCGCGGCGCCCTGCAACGCGCTGCTGGGCCATAGGCTCTTGAGCATGGCAGCAGTCACCGGATTTTCCGGTATTCCGTAATACTGCATCAGGCCTAGAGCCGCTTGCTGGTACGCCAACGAAGGCTCGGTCGTCAACCCCTGGAGGCCTATCGTGAAATTCTGTTTCTCGAAGCCGCCAAAGAAGAACGTCTTGTTCTTGATGATCGGAGCGCTCAGCGCGCCTCCCCAGTGTTCGTTCCTCATTTCACTCTTTGGCGCTCCCGCAATCTGAAAGAAAGGCGCGGCGGAGAACGCTTCGTTCCGGTTGTAGTAGTACGCCGAACCGTGTAGATCGTTGCCCCCGGATTTGATTACCAGGTTCACCAAGCCACCGGGATTGCGGCCTCCTTCGGGGCTTGACTGCGTCTGCGCGGAAAATTCATCGATGGCGTCAATCGGCAGCACAATCCCCGCGATGCTCGAAACGCCTCCCTGATTGACGGCCGGAACGTTATGCCACAAGTCGTTGTTATCTACCCCGTCGATTTGCCAATTCACTTGGTTCGCCCGCGTCCCGTTCACCGAACCAAATCCCCCTGCGGAGTAGCCTCCAAATCCCGGCTGCAGCGCGAGGAGCTGCGTGAAGTCACGTCCATTCATGGGAGCATCTTGAAGCGCATCTCCCGCTACCGTCGTCGTTTGGGTTTCCGATGTGGTATCGAGTGCCAGTGCTGCTGCCGAAACTTTGACCGTCGTGGACGTTTGAACAAGAGTGAGCCTGACCGCCAGCGTATAGCTCGCGCCTGCTTCCACGGTCACGTTTTCCGCCGTGAAGACGGCAAATCCGCTTACGGTTGCGGTGACCTTGTACCTGCCTAGGGGAAGATCTTGAAATACGAATTGGCCCTCGCTCGTTGAGAGCGTGGTGTGCCCAATTCCGGTGGCAATATTCTCTGCGACTATCTGGGCTCTTGGAACGACTCTGCCCGTCGGATCGGTAACACTGCCGTTGATCGCCCCCCGAAATGTTTGCGCGTTTCCCGGGGCCACTGCCGTCAGAATCAGGAATATTCCGCCCAGCGGACATCGCATTGTCCTAGCCCCCAAATCGGTCTTCCCGGGATGCGTCCTGCCTTTGTTCCGGGAATCCCAGTGGCAGCAAGTACTGACTCTAGATCGGGCTCTTCAGCTATTCCTGATGTTTCCGGCAGTCTAGCACCCCCCTTACGGATGACAAGGCCCAGATAAGGTCAGCACCTAAAATATTGAACTAAAGCGGTTTAACTCCACAGAAGTATTCCAGCCACACTCAAGCCGCCGTCCATTGAGCTTCCTTCGGGCCAGCCCCAAGTTGGCCTCCAGCGCACCCCTGGAGGTGGCTCGTGATACGAGCGACTGGCCTGGCACTTTTACTCCTGGCAGTTCCGATGTACGGATGGGGACAAGCAGAAAAGAACTTGAAGCGAGTCTCGGGAGCCGAGACTCCCCCTGCAGTCTCCGAAAACACTTACATCGTGATGGGCGCGACAACCGCGCAAGAAACCTTTCTGCGGTCTCAGATTCAAATCATGCACCCGGACATCCTCCCGCTCCGAATCGTCTTCGTACCTCATTGGAAGTATATCGACACCGCTCGAACCTTTCGCCTCCACATTCCCACCGGCTACGCCAGCACGATGTTCACGCACTTGCCCAGCCGCACCATCTTCATCGACGCCGACCGCTATATCAACGACGACTCTCTCGCCTACTGGATGGCCCATGAACTCGGCCACCTGGCGACCAACAGCGCCAAGGAAAGCGACGCGGAAAAAGCTGCCGGTCCATATCGCGCACGCCTCAAGGACTCAGCCAAGCCCGATTCGCTGGCCGCCAAATCCCGTCCCACTCCCTGACCCGCCCCCTCGAACGAAACATCCTTCCTCGCGGGGATCTGTGGCATCAGCTTGCCATTAGTTCCGATTAGGGCAAGCGGCTTCTTGGACGGCGACGAGACAGTGTAAGTTCATAGGTGGGCCGTTGCGAACACGCCTTCCGAGGAGCCTCCGTATGGTGCAGATCAAGGGATCCGCGATACTGGAAACCATCAACCAGATCAAGCGGCGCTCCGGCGAGGACGCTTTCCAGAAAATCCTCGCGCTTCTGGACGAGGAAACTCGCAACGTCTTCAAAGGCGAAGTCTACTCTTCCAGCTGGTACTCCCTCGATTTCTTCACCCGCTTTCTCGAACTCGAAATCCGCGTTCTCGCCGATGGAAACGAGGAAATGGTCACGCGTGGTTCGGAAGCCGTCATCGAACGCCAGCTCCGGGGAATTTACAAAGCCTTCGTCAAGCTGGGTTCGCCTGAATTTGTGATTAAGCGGATCGCCGCCGTTCACGCCACCTACTTTCAAGGCGTGCCCATTGATGTGAACATTTTGGGAAACGGCAAAGCCCTGATCAAATACACTGGTTTTGAAAAGCAGCACCGCATCATGGGCTTCGCCATCATCGGATTTTTCAAAAAAGCACTGGAAATCTCCGGCGCCCAGGACATCGCCATCCATTTCTCCACGCCCATCGAGGAAGGGAAGGAGTATTCCGAACTTTCTATCTCTTGGAGCTGAGCGAAGCTTGAACTCGAAACAATTCCGTTCGAAATATTCTTGCGGCCATTCGAATTAAACGTTGGCAGGAACAAAGGCAGGACTATCTTTCAGCGGTTTCTCAAGTTCGACAGCCACGTGCGCCAGTTTCTCCAGTTCATTCCGCAGGTCGAGCCAGTAGTCCCTTCCCACTGTGGCTACAAATTGCTCCTGCGCTTTTCTCCACAAGGGCAGGCTGCGCTCCAGCGTCTTCTCTCCCTTGGGTGTCAACGCCAGAAAACGCTGGCGCATACTCGCACGCTGGGAAATCGTAACGAGCCTTTCTTTTTTCAAGAGCCCCAAACTCCGCGTCAACGTCGTTGCGTCGATAACCAAGACTTTCGCAAGGGCGCTAATCGAGACCGGCTGATTCTTTGCGATTGCCACCATTATGGCAAATTGCGTCGAGCGGATACCCGATTCCTGCAGCGCCGAATCGTAAAGTTGGGTGACCGCGCGCGCGGTCCGGCGAAAGTTGAGCGAGGCGCAATACCCCGTTCCGCTCAAGTCCAATTTGGAAGCTTTACGCTTCATTTTCAGGCAACCCGCTTGACCTGTATATACATCTCAAGATATAATCGTTCTCAACGAGTTGTCAAGTCGCGCTACCGATGGCCAGGTCGGGAACCATCCTGCGCATAGAATTAGACCAGTATTGAATCGGTCTAATGCGAGTCCAGGGGTGATTTTTATGAGCGCGAATCTGCTTCCCATTCCTTCTGCAGAGTACCAAGGAAATTCCGACGGCGTCTCGTCCCATCCTTCACGCTATATTCGCTTTGGCTTGTTCCATCTCGATCTGCGCAGGGAAGAGCTGCTGCGCGACGGGGCCCGCGTCAAGCTTCAGGGCAAGGTTTTTCAGGCGCTTCTGGCACTCCTCGAGAAACCCGGCGAAGTTGTCACCCGCGAAGCTCTGCGCATGCGCCTCTGGCCTTCCGATACCCACGTGAACTACGACGCCAACGTAAACACCACGGTGAACAAGCTTCGCCAAGTTCTCGGCGATTCCCCCGAAGAGCCTGCTTTTGTCGATACCATTCCGCGCAAGGGCTATAGCTTCGTCGCCAAGATCGAATACTTGGATCAACCCGAACTGCTGCCGGCTTCGCAGCAACCCGGAAGGCAAGCCATGGCCGGATCCGAAAACGATAAGCACGGGCTAAAGCACTTTTTCCCGCGCGCAGCCTTCCATTCGAAATGGTTTACCGCCGGCGTGATTTCTCTCATCGTCGCCGGCATGCTGTTTGGCGCCGCCCTTATCCTGTATGCGCATCGTGCAATTTAGCTGCGTCTTGCAATCGCCGTTCGAATAGCAGCGACGCCGCCACCGTAATCGCGCAAAGCGTCCACGGCAACGCCGCGTTCCACCAGAAAAAGCGCGCACCGTAGCGCAGCGCAAAAAACCACGCGAGCGTCCCCAAAAATCCCGCCGCCAGCGCCGCCAGCCGCCGCTCCATCCACGGCCGTTCGAACGCGCACAGCGCTTCCATCCCCAGCGCAAACGGAAACGCCACAATCAAATCCACAAAATAATGTTCGCCCGTCCCCATCGTTGCCAGTACCGTAAAAAATAAAAACGCAAACGCAATCGCGCGCTCCCACCAGAAAAGTCCGCGCGAGTACCACCACACCAGCAGCACCCACGCCATATGCAGAGAGGGAATCGCGTTCGGCGGGCCCGCCACGGCGACCGGTTCCAGAAAAAGCCTTGCCGCTTGCTCGGTAGACAGCGGCTGCCACGGAAATCCTTGTCTAAAAATGTGAACCGGTCCAAGCGCAGGCAGCAGATTGTAAAAGATGACGCCTACTGGGCCAGTGGCAAGAAACGCCACAAACGAAGAAATCGCCTTTTCGCGCAGGCGCAAAACGCGGCCCGCGTAAATCAATGCAATCGGTATCGCCAAGCCGATGTAGAAAATTAGTCCCGCGAGGCGCAACGTGGGCCACTGCAAAAATGCCCGGCCCAGAAGAAAGGGAAATTGCACGTGCAGGCTGGCATCGAAGCTAAAAAGATAAAGGTCATCCACTTTTGGATGCAGCGAAGAAGTCCATTGCAGAAGATTATCCGCAAAATATTCCGAGGTGACGAAGAGCAGCGCGGGCACGAATCCCAGCAGCAACAATTTGCGATCGGCATCTTTCGCCCACACCGTGCGCAAGCCGAAGACCAGCAAGCTGCTCATCCCAGCGAGGGAAAACCACGCCATGATCGCCGGCTTGAAGTACAGCACGCGAAAATCCACAGTGGCGAGAAGCACTATCACGGCCAGGACGAGCAGCGCATCCTGCCACGAAGGGCGAATGCGGAAGTGAATGATCAGCACGCTGGCGAGCGCCAAACCGAAAAACGCGGAGACCAGCGCTTCGTTGTAAAACGTTGCGCTGCACGCCAGCCACGCGAAGGCCGCAACGAGCGGTAGCGTCAGCAGAATTTTTGCGCTTTGGCTGAGTGGCATTTTTCTCGCGTGAAAGAGTTTTTTGCTGTTGTGCCCCGGGGCTTCCGCGGCCTGCTCTCCTCTCTATGTCACCACAAATGAGAAGTGGTGACGCTCCGTTCCGGCGAGCATGTGCCCAATCCGCGAATGAAAAACACTGTACAAAACGAATTACTGTTCAAGACACGCGCTGCTCCGAAAGACGTCAAAGTGTGCCGCGGAGGCCGAGGGCGTCGGCACGCTCGCGCAACGCGGCGATGCAAAACGCGATGTGCTCTTCGAGCGGAACGCCGAGCTCTTCGGCGCCTTTGCGCACGTCCTCGCGCGAAACGCCTTTGGCAAAAAGCTTGTCTTTCATGCGCCGCTTCACGGAATCCACCTCGAGATCGAGAATGCTTTTTGAGGGCCGCACGTAGGCGCACGCGGTGAGGAATCCGGCAAGCTCGTCGCAGGCAAAGAGTGTGTGCTCCAGCGCGGATTGCCGCGGCACGTTGCAATAGTCCGCGTGCGAAAGAATGGCGCGGACGATCTCTTCGGAGTAGCCCTGCTCGCGCAGAATCTTTGCCCCTTCGCTCGGGTGCCCCTGGTCGGGCGAGTGCTCGTGATTGGGCCAGCGCTCGTAATCGAAATCGTGCAGCAGCGCCGCCAGCCCCCAGGTTTCTTCATCGGCGCCCGCCTTGCGCGCGTAGTCGCGCACGCACGCTTCCACCGCCAGCATGTGTTTGCGCAAACTCTCCGATGCGGTGTACTCGCAAAGCAGTTTCCAGGCATCCTCGCGTGTCGGCATGCGTTTCTCCCCCAAAAGGAGCGGATAGTGTAGCAAGGAAAGCGGAAATCGGAGCAGGGGCGGGCCAAGGCGAACCCTTAGGCGGAAACGCTGGCTCTGTTCGTGCGTGGGTATCTCCGGGATAGAAATAAGGGGCGCGCCTGCCGTGGGGGCGCCACTGCAAGCAATCCGGTCACGGTGCGAAAAGCAATCTGTCAGTGAAGGAAGGCCAACTCAGACGGAGTTGCCGGGTTGGCTGAGCGAGCCAGGGATTGCGCGTGCATTGTGGATTGGGCGAGTTGAGCTGGAGTGAGTTGTCGTTCCAGGACTTCGAGTGATGCATGGGCGCGGTTGTCCCCCTGAAGAGCTGCGGCGGAGAGCCACATGTAAGCAGAGGGCAGATCCTTCTCCGTGCCTCGACCCTCGGCGTACATGAAACCGAGCATGAGGCGCGCGCCGGTGTGGCCTTGAAGAGCGGCTTTCTGGTACCACGCGAAGGCGAGGCGCTCATCGAGAGGGACTCCTTCGCCGTGGGCGTAGAGGTCGGCTAGATTGTGCTGGGCTTGGGCGACTCCGCTTTCGGCCGCTTTTCGATACCATACGGCGGCTTGCGTGCGGTCTTGCGCGACTCCGAGTCCTTGATCGTAGAGGTAGCCGAGATTCAATTGCGCGGCGAAGTCGCCGGCGTTCGCCCCGCGCTCAAACCAGGAGAATGCTTCGTGGTAATCCTGGCGCACGCCGCAGCCTTTGAGGTAGAGAATGCCGAGGTCGAAATCAGCGAAGGCATATTCCTGGCGCGCGGCTTCGCGGAGCCAATACAGGGCCGTGCCCGCGCTTGGCGGCGTTCCCCATCCGGCGAGAGAAAGTACGGCGAGGTTGACCTGGGCGGGTGGATAACCCTTGCGCGCGGCCTTTTCAAACCAGCGGTGAGCTTCTTCCAGCGTGCGCAGTGTGTCGGGGGCCTGGGTAAGGGCGATTCCCCTTTCGTTTTCGTGGGCGCCCGCTGGTTGCGAGACGAATTGCGTGGAAGGGCTGACACGGACGGAATTGCCTTCCCGCACCATCTGGCGAATCATCGCCGGTGAGACGCACGGATCCCCGGCAGAGCCTGGGTTGATTTGTCCACTTGCTGTGGGCAGAAGTATTGATGTAGCGAGGAGCGCTATGCTCCCCAAAATGGAAAACCGTGCTGCGATGAGACTCGCCGATGTAGTTCTAGTAAGAGAATTCATGGATTCCCCCTCCGAGGCAAGGTAGTTCGAGAGTCCCGGCAGAAGCCTCAGAGACAGGCTGTCTACCTGTAGTCTATCTACCTATATATATCTAGACGAGCTACAGGTCAAAAAGTTCCATGGAAAAAGGGGAGGAAGGCAAAATTCTTTGGATTATTCGTAGTGCAGGGCGGTAACCGGGCTGACGCGGGTGGCGCGCCGGGCGGGAATCCAGCAGGCCAGCAGGCCGATGGCGAGAAGCAACAGAACCACGGAGACGGCGGAAAGGGGATCGTATGGCGAGACGCCCCAAAGCAAGCTGACGACGGCGCGAGATACAGCAAAGCTGACGATGATGCCGATGGCGATGCCTGGAAAAAGAAGCGCGAGGCCGTGCTTCAGGACCATCTTGAGGACATCGGCGGGGGCGGCACCTAAGGCCATGCGGATGCCGATTTCGTGGGTGCGGTGCGAAGTGGAATAGGCGATTACGCTGTAAACGCCGAGGGTGACCAGCAACAAGCCAATCGCTGCGAATGTAGCAACAAGGAAGAAGCCGAGGCGCGGCTGGGCGTAGGAAAACGTGTTGAGCCAATCGGCCAAAGTTTGGCCCTCCGCAAACGCCACGGTGGGATCGACGGTCCAAACTGCTTTGCGGACGGTGGTGTTCATCGCACCGGGATCGCCCGTGGTGCGAACCAGCAAGCGGCGCATCCCCGAGCCGGTAACGCTATAAGGAATCCAGACTTCGGGCTCGGTGGGTCGTTCGAGGCCGACGTTCCTGGCATCGGCGGCCACTCCGATGATCTGAAAAGAGCGATCCGCGACGGCATCGGGGATTTTTTTAAGGACGTCGAGATTGATGGTGCGACCGAGGGGATCTTCGTTATCCAGAAAGCGGTGCTGAAACGTTTGATTGATGACCGCGACCTTTTGCGCGGCGGTCACTTCCGCTTCGGTGAACGAACGGCCGGAGAGAAGCGGATGACGGACGACTGAGAAATAGTCCTCGCCGACGAATTGAATGAGCGACTCCCATTCGCCGGTGTGGGTCTTGCCGGGGATTTCGATATTGCCGCCGAATCCTCCGTAAGGAGGAGTCGCGCTTACGGGGGAGGCAGCTTCGATACCGGGCGTTGATTTCAAGGTGCGTATCAAGGGAGTGAAGAAGGAAACGAGCTGCGGTCCGGTTTTGTATCGTTGGGAAGGAAGAGGGATGCGGCCGGCGAGAATGTGGTCGGGCTGCCAGCCGAGCGGAACGTTTTGGATGGCGACGAAACTGCGCATGAAGAGGCCGGCAGTGAAAAGGAGAATGATGGACAAGGCGACTTCGAGAACAATGACGGCATTGCGCAAACGGGACTTGGAGATCGTGCCACCGGATCCCTTGCCTGCGGCACGCAAAGCGTCCTGAACGTCAACGCGGGAGGCCTGAAGCGCCGGGAAGAGGCCAAAGATTACGACGGTGGCGATGGCCAGGCCGATGCCGAAGAGAAGGACCCAGATGTTCATTTCAATGACGGTTTCGGAAGGAACAGTGAAGGGGGGCATTGCCGCGGCGAGTCCAAGGATGCCAGCCCAGGCGAAGAGAACGCCGACGATGGCTCCGCCGAGTGCGAGCAACAAGCTTTCCAGAAGAAGTTGGCGAACGAGGCGACCACGACTGGCGCCCAAAGCAGCGCGAACGGCAAATTCCCTGCCGCGCGTGGTGGCGCGGGCGAGCAAGAGGCTTGCGACGTTGGCGCAGCCGATCAACAAGAGCAGGCCGACGGCGGCGAACAGGACATAGAGGGTCCTGCGAAATCCGTGGCCGACGACGGCATGGACGAAAGATTCGACGCCGACGCGGAAATGCGCCGGATAATCATCGCGGTACGTGGGTGCGATGCGCGTTGCGATCGTGTTGAGATCGGCTTCGGCTTCTTGAAGGGAGACGCCGGGCTTGAGATGGGCGACGACGCCCCAGTACAGTGGAAATGCCCCGCGCAGCAGGTTGACGGCGGTGGGATCGCGCGGCATCCAGAGATTGACGCCGCCCCAGGCAAATCGCAAGGGCATGACACCGACGAGAGTGCGGCGAACCCCATTCAGCAGAAAGGTTTTGCCGACAATGCCCGGATCGGCGCCGAACTGGTTTTTCCATGTGGCATAGCGAAGGACGAAGACGGGCGGCGCTCCGGGGAGGTAGTCGGAGGATTCAAGCCCGCGTCCGAGAAAGGGAGTGACGGCGAAGAGCTCGAATGTGCCGGTGGTGACGTAGTTGGCGGCGAGGTAGTTGTTGTTTTCGCCGGAGTCGTAGACAACGTCGATTTCGCAGTTGGCGATGAAACCGTCGAAGACGCGGTTCTGCTCCATGTAGTCGAGCAACTCGGGATAGCTGAAAACACCGCGGAAGTCACCTTCGCCGCTCCCGCGCTGATCGAGGTCGCGGACAGTAACCAGGCGTCCCTGATCCTTGTAGGGAAAGGGAGCGACCAAGGAGTTATAAATGACGCTGAACATCGCGGTAGAGGCGCCGATGCCGAGCGCCAAAGCAAGAATGGCTACGAGAGTGAAGCGTGGATTCTTGCGAAGGCCGCGGAGAGCGAACTGAAAATCGTGGAACAAGAGCTCAAAATAATTTTCCCAGCGGGCTTCGCGGCACTCTTCCTTGAAGCGCTCGAGGCCGCCGAATTCCAGATTGGCGCGGCGGCGGGCTTCGCCTGGCGAAATGCCGGACGCAATATAATCTGCTATCTGCTGCTCGATGTGGAATTGCAGCTCCGAGTCGAGCCGTTTTTCGACCTGCGGCTTTTGACCGATGCGGCGTAACCAGCGCATGGCCCTTCCTTAGTCGGCAGTCCGAAGAATCAATGAGACTGCGTCTGAGAGCCGTTCCCAACCGAGGACTTCGACTTCCAGTTGCTTGCGGCCCGTCCTGGTCAGCTTATAAAACTTGGCTTCGCGGCCAGTGCTGGTGTCTTTCCATTCGGCGTCCAGCCATTCGCGCTCCTCGAGCCGGTGCAGCGCGGGATAGAGTGAACCCTGGGGCACCTGAAAATAGTCCTTGGAGATTTGCTGGAGGCGTTGCGCGATGGCGTAGCCATGGAGGGGTCCAGCGGCGACGATTTTAAGAATGAGCATATCGAGGGTACCGCGGTGGAGATCATTTTTTTCGATCGGCATGTGTTAACACCTAGAGTGGCTACAGGTCCACTGTCTACATATAGAGCCGCTTGCGGGAAATGTCAAGCCGGAATGTTGTAAGAGAGACTTTGCTGGATTAAGGAAGCCGGGCCAAGTTCTGGAAACACGGAGCAGTGAAGGTCTGTGCGGGGAAAGAGATGCTGCTGAAATTTTTCAACGCGCCGAGAAGGAACAGGGTGTTTTAGTGAGGGTGACGAGGGGAAAATCTTCTTGGTACTTTCGAAGGCGTGAAAGAGCGACGGCCATACAAGATTTACTAGCTGGAGGATCGGCGGCGCGAAAAGCTGGCCGGGGAGACCCGGGGAGTACGAATGCCCCGGCTGACGGGGATCGTGTGGGTGCCTGTGGTGGGACTTGCGGCGGCGGTGTTCATCAAGGTCATCGCCGGTGTTCTTATTCGAATTGTGATTGACGTGGTCGAAGGGATCTGGCGGACGATTTTTTACTAGGGTTAACGAAAGATAAGAGCACAGCCAGGAATGGCTGTGCCACAAAGGAACAGGGCTTAGATGCCTAGATAAGGGCTGTGGAAAAGCTGAGGATGCGACCGTACCACAAGGGGTGTGGTAGGCGGGGGGAGAGGACACAAGTCGTCGTGGAAATAGTTTAGTTTGGGAGCGCGGGTGCCCACAAGGACAGGCGAAAACAGGGCGTAAACGGGGAGAAGCGCGGCTGCAAATCTTAAAAATAGTTAAAAAATACTCTTGACAGAAAATGGCGGGCGCACGATACTCCCGTTGCGCCAGTCACTGCCTTCCCTGAGAACGTTCCAGCGTTTCTCTCCTATCCGCACGCCGGAAAAAAAACCGTCAACGAGGAGTATCGGTGTCGGCACAATTAGAAAAAGAGACTATGAATTCGCTCGAATTAGATCGGGAAGTCATACGCTGCAAGACATGTGGTCTGGTCCAGTACCGGACGCGCACTGGGAATTGCCGTCGTTGCGTGCGCGCGTTGCCTCAGCGCTTGGAGTTCCTGATTCCTCCACCTGCACCACCGGAGGAGGCAGTCGCTGAGCCGGCGTCAGAGAAGTTTGTTAACCAGGAGACGGTCGAGAACATCGGCCAGCGCATTCGCCAGTTGCGCGAATCGCGTGCGATGACCCAGAGCCAGCTGCAATCGCGCTCGAAGGTCTCGCGGTCTTATTTGTCGCGCATCGAAAGCGGGCAGATGACGCCAAGCCTCGGCACACTGGAGAAAATCTCCGAAGCGCTGAACGTCGGGCTGAACCGCTTCTTCATACCGGAATCGGACGGCGAAGCGCTGCTCGAGGATCCGTTCATCCAGGGATTGCGGCCGTTCCTGCGGCAATTGGATTGGGAACAATGGCAATCCATCCTGAAGCGCCTGCAGGCGATCAGCGACCACGTTCATGCAGCACCGATCACTCTCCGCCCTATCGGTAATCCGGCGCGGCTGCCGCAGCCCGCGTCGGCGAATGGCAACGGCAACGGACACATCGGGGCCGGGCATTCGAATGGGCTGGCGCACACGCTGGCCCATGGTCACCCGCAGGGCTTTGCGCTGCGGCGTCCGGGCGGATCGTTCGAAGGGCAGAGCAAGCCGGGATTTCAGCGGCCGTTCGCGCGGTAAGAATTTTTCTTGGGCAGGGCACAAATTAACGCGGTGTCTCCGATGGAGGCGCCGCGTTTTTCTTTTTGCGGAGCAAACGAAGGACATAAACCAGGCATGCGAGGAACACTATTGCCGCAACTGCAAGCAAGCCTTCCCATACGAGAGGTGTGCTGCAGAAGTGGCTCCCGTGACGCCAACTCCACCAAATATAGGTCGCCCTACCACCGGAAGATAGCAGGCCGGCCAAAAATACGAAAGCCAGTATCGAAAGAAGCGCTGTTTTGGTCCGTTGCTGCATACGTGTGTGCTGAGAGGCCGTTCTCTCGTTTATGCTAGTCGCGGATGACGGAGACTTTGGCGGCGGGGACTTCGAGGCGCATGAGGCGGTGGTTGGTGTCGAGGAGGAGAAGGATTTCGAGGTCGGAGCTGGTGACCTTGAGGCCTTCGAAAGTTTTGCCGTCGGCGGAGGCGGAGCCGGTGGATTCGACGGTAATGGTGCCGGGCGTCAATTCCTGGGGAATGAGCACGGGAAAAGTCTGCACGCCGCGCTTGGACCAGTCGTAAACGCGGGCGAGAACGGCGTACTGGTGGTAAAGATTGTTGTCGAGCACGGCGATGAGCGGATTGTTGAACGAGAGGTCTTGTTCGAAGGGGCGCGCGCCCTGCATTTCGAGAGTGATTTTGGCGATGCCGTTGGCGAAGAGAATGTGAGCGCCGTTGGTTTTTTCGGCCTGGGAAGTCCACTCGTAGCTAATGGGAGCGCCGTCGGGTTGCAGCGTGAGCGTGCCGGAAATTTTGCTGGAAGTGCCTTCGGGCGGCTTGATTTCCGCGGTGCCTTTGGCGCGCCAGCCCGCGCCGGAAGAGGCGATTTCGAATTCTTCGTGGCCGACGGTCTGGCCGTCGAGCTTGATGGTGAGTTTGCCCTTGTCCTGCGCGAAAAGAGAGTTGGAATTCTTCTGAGCGGCGAAGGTTAACGCGGCGCAGGCCAGGATTCCGAGCGAGATGGCAAAGAACGAAGTTCTGAATTTCATGGTGATGCTTACCCCCGAACCCATTCTCCCTCAGGGAAGGGGTTTCTCAACGACGAGATGAGGCTGGTTTCCACCGGAAGCAACAAGGCCGCGGCGGAGAATTTCTGCGACCACTTGCGCGGGTTCGGCGGAGCTGTCGACGCGATAGTCCGCGAGTTGATAGGAAGGCAGCCGCTGCTCGTAGAGTGCGCGGAAACTGGCTTCGTCGCGAAAGAGCGGGCGGCCGGTCATGGTCATGCAGCGGGAAAGAAGAATCTCGAGCGGGGAATCCAGCCAGAGGACGGGAGCGCCGGCAGCGCGGAGGAACTCGGGGCAGCCGGGCTGCGCGTAAGTGCCGCCGCCGAGGGCGAGGACGGTGCCCTCCTTGTGCTCGGAAGCGCGGCCCAAGGCGGCGCGGAGCTGATCGGCTTCCATCTGGCGGAAAGCAGATTCGCCGAGGCGCTCGAAGATTTCCGGAATGGCGAGGCCGGCGGATTCTTCGATGCGTTCATCGAGATCGACAAAACGCCAGGCGAGCTGACGGGCGAGGAGCGTGCCGACGGTGGTCTTGCCGGAACCCATGAATCCGGCGAGGCAAAGGATGTGGACGCGCGCCTGCGGGAGGCGCAGAGGAGGTAAGGTGTTCACTGATGGACGCGCGAGAAATTAATCGCGCTTCAGGATTCGAATTGTACCACTGTAGGAAGAGAGTTCGACTTTCGCGAGCCCCATGCCGACGGTGCCGAAGAGTCCCTTGGTAAATTTGGAGGCCAAGTGCTTGACACCGTGGGAGTCCGGCTTGAGATAGGCGGCGGCGCGATTGTCGACGGTTCCCAAAGTAGTTTGAGCTTTGAGATCGAAGGAATCGCTTCCGGAGAAACGCACTTCGACGAGGCCCTTGCCGCTCTTCATGGAATAGAGGCCGGTGCGGACGAAATCACCGTCGAAGAGAATATTGCCGGTGGTGGTGAGAAGGTTGACGTTGGTCAAGCCGGGTTGAAGGATCTGGGCGTTGCCGCTGATGGAGCTGAATTCCAACTTTCCAGCACACTGCGTGCAGACGAGAGAGCCTCCGGTGGTCTTGACGATGATGTAGCCGGAAACTTCTTTGAGGTGGATATCGCCGGAGACGCTCTCGAGCTTCATGTCGCCCATGACTTGCTCAACGTAGATGAGACCGGTCTGGGTGGTGAGCTGAAGTTCGGTTTCTTCCGGGACCGTGAGCTGGAGATTGGTTTCGAGCTCCAGCGGCTGAGCGGCAGAATCGAGAATGGTAGAGGTGACTTCGATGCGATCCCCGGCCTGCTCAAAGTCCACGTCAATCTTGTCGGAAGCGCGAGTGCCACTGACCACAACTTCAAGATTTTTCGAGGACTTTACCTCGATGCGGCCATTGGCCACATTATGAATGCAGACCACCGGGCGGCCCTGGACGGTGAAATGTTTTTCGAGGTGCTGCCCGGCGGCTGCAGCTGCAGCGGGCAAAAGGAATAGGGCGGCGCCACAAATCGGAACGAGTTTCCGCATAGGATGTGAACTGGACCGGCCTGGGGTCAGCTCCGTCATTCGAATATTCATGTCAGTGGATACTCCCTCCGCGATCCATCATCGCAGACAGTAATTCCGCTTTTTGCTGGTAGGCGCCGGAAAGATATTCACGGGCCAGATCATCCTGCGGCTCTTCCTTGACGCGGCGCTCGCAGTCAGCGATAAAGTCGTCCACTTTTTGCAGATTCTCGCGGAGAGAAGCATCCACCGGAGAGGTGCTGGCAAGAATCATGCCTCTGGCGACGGGTTCCTGATCGTCGAGGACGGTGCGCGTGGCCGCGAAGGACTCCGAGGCGATCATTGAGGGCTGAATTGAGGGCGGCGGGTCCAGAGCAGCGCCATTGTCATTGCGAATCTGGAGAACGGTTGCAGCCACAATCAGCAAACCGACGGTCACCGTTGCGAGAGCGCGGCTGCGGAACAAGTCTCCAAAACCCTGCCACCAAGAAGCGCGCTCCACGGGAGGCGCAAAAACGGGTTCCTTGATGATTCCTTCGAGCTCAAGCCGGGCACGGAGCGAAATCCAGACCCGTTCTGGGGGAGCAATTTCAGAAGGCATCTTGCGGGCGACATCGACGATGCTGGTCAGGTCCGCTACGTAGTTGCGGCACTCGCGGCAACCGGCGAGATGGGAACTCACGGCTTCCGAGAGCGGAGCCAGGCCTTCCTGTTCAACGAAAGTCTCTACATCCTTACACTGCATGACGCTGCACTCCGAAGAAGAGCGGCGCTGGAAGGCCGTCCTCTGGACCTCTGTTAAAACCTATCGGCAGAAACCGCGTACGTTTTGCCGCGAAGCCGGACTCACACCCAAGTATTGCGCTCATTGTAGCTCAATCATTGTGCGCCGTCTGCGATTTCGCGGCATGTCTTTCCTGCCGTGCTTGCTCGCGAATATCTTCCTGGAGCAACTGGCGCAGACGAGTACGCGCCTTGTGCAATTGTGACTTCGAATTTCCGACCGAACATCCCATAATGTCCGCGATTTCGTTGTGCTCGTATCCCTGGACATCGTGGAGCACAAAGACCGTCCGATAACCGGGCGGGAGCTTATCGACGGAACGTTCCAAATTGACCCGGTCCACCGCACCACTCAGGCGCAAATCCGGTGCGCCGATGTCTTTCCTGGGGCCGCCAGTTTCTTCGTCGGGCTCCGTCGTTTCTTCCAGAGAGGCCACAGGGAGCGACTTCTTGCGCAACCGCATGAGCACGACATTGACCGTCATCCGGTGCAACCAGGTCGAAAAAGCCGACTCACCCCGAAAGGTGCCGATTTTGCGGAAGAGCTGCAGAAAAGCTTCCTGCATGAGATCTTCCGCGTCGGAAGGGTTGTTCACCATCCGCAGGCATAAGGCGTAGACGCGGCGGCCGTGCAACTGATACAAGAACTCAAAAGCCGCAGCATCCCCTGCCTGGGCCAGGCGGATGGCGTCCGCCTCAGTCAACGGTTTAGCTGACTGCGGCGAAGCCGGCGCTTTCGGATCGCGTGGTTGATTTCGAGCCAACGGTCCAATAGCGGCGCATCCACCATCTGGGATGCACCGGGTACCCCCTAGAGTTGTCCTTCTGTTAGCCCGCATATACGAAACAAACACCCGGCAGAGGCGGTTGTTGCAAGGGTGCCAAAAGATGGCACCGCAAGCGAGCAGGCAGAACTATTGTGCCGCGCTTGAGGAGATTCGTCTATGGCGGATCCCTTGCTGGCCGGCCGGGGCATGTGCAGGGCGCGTGTGTGTCTGCTCAAGGATGCTCTGTTGGAAGGCATCAAGCTGATCCGCAGGAAGAACGAGCAAAAACGACTTCAGGAGGACGATGGCTTCTCTAAGGCAAGTATTGATGTCGTAATGGTCCGCGTCCACCGCCTCCCACGCTCTTCGGGGGTTTGCGGACGTGCCGTCGAAAAGATCCGCAACGGAGTGGCAGTAATCCGAGCCGAGGTCCTCCACCATTTCCCCCAGGGTACTGACTTTGGAAAGAAACTGGAGGCGGTGGGACAGCAGGACGTGGTTCAAGAGACTGCTCATGCGGGCCGATTTTTGGCTTCTGTGCCCTTGAAAATTTGCCGGGTCAAGAGGGGCAGCGTTGGGAATGGTGCCGTAGTGTTTGGCGTGTTCATTGAGGGCACGGAGCAAGCCACACAGGGGAGCGGTGAGCAAAAGGCAAAGTTCCGAGGAAACATGAACGGCCTCAAGGGATTTGCCAAGACGCCGGTCCTGGCGCAGCTCCAGAGCTTCATTGAGCGAGATACTAAACATAATGTAGTTGGATTCAAGTGCTTTGACGTTGTTGCGGAAAACAACTTCTTGTTCAGCGGGCAACCACGCGCGCCAGTCGCTTTCGACTGACGCTCCGCGGGGTGAGGGGGGGCGGATAGCGTCTTTCACGATCGTTCTCCGTGAGGGACAGGATGCGGAGTATACCAAGAACTTATCCAGAAGACACCTTTTTCTTCCTGATATCTCCTGAGGCACCTTGGGAGTGAGAACGGCGTAGGGGAACTACGGCAGATGGTGTGCCAACCGCCTCTCTTCCCGCGTCAAAGACCTGGCGTGTTCCTTGCTCCAAGGACGCGCGGGCCGCTATACTCGCGTGCATTCGAATCTAAAGGATTTCCCATTGCAATTTGAGCCACACGACCAGTTTGAGCAGCGCCAGAAAAAGCTGCAACAGATCCGGGCGCTCGGACACGATGCATATCCGCGTGAGTTTCGCTGGACGGATACGGCTGCGGGTCTTACGGAAAAGTACGGCCAGGCGCCCGGAACACAGCTGGAGGCCGAGAAACGCGAGGTGCGCGTGGCAGGGCGCATCGTATCCATCCGCTTGATGGGCAAAGCGGGTTTTGCACATTTGCAGGGGTCCGGGAAGCGTATCCAGATCTATGTAAAGAAAGATGTTGTAGGAGAACAGGGCTTCCAACTGTTTCACCTGCTGGATTTAGGCGATTTCATCGGTGTGCGTGGCCACCTGTTTCGAACGAAAACCAATGAACTGTCGATTTGGGTCGACAAACTGTTTTTCCTTTCGAAAGCGCTGCTGCCGCTGCCGGAGAAGTGGCATGGATTGACGGACATGGAGCTGCGTTACCGGCAGAGGTATCTGGACCTGATCGCGAATGAGAAGTCGCGGGACGTGTTCGCGACGCGCGCGAGGATCATCCAGGAATTGCGGCGGTTCTTCGACGGCCGGGGGTATATCGAAGTTGAAACTCCGATGATGCATCCGATTCCGGGAGGCGCCGCGGCCCGTCCTTTCATTACCCATCACAATACGCTGGACGTTGATTTGTACTTGAGAATCGCGCCGGAGTTGTATTTGAAGAGGCTCACGGTCGGGGGATTCGATCGCGTTTATGAGATCAATAGGAACTTCCGCAACGAGGGAATTTCGACGCAGCACAACCCGGAATTCACGATGCTGGAGTTCTACGAGGCCTACAGCAACTACCAGGACCTGATGGACATGAACGAGCAGCTTTTTGCGCTGTTGGCGAAAAACATTACCGGTTCGACGATGGTGAAGTACGGCGAAACGGAACTGGACTTTTCGAAGATGCAGCGGCTGTCCATGCGCGAAGCGATTGTGAAGTATTGGCCCGCGGAGGCCGAAGGGGCGCCGAGTTTGGAAGAGCTGGCAGCGCCTGGAGGCGCCCAGGCCGCGATCAGCCGCTATAACGTGTGGGCAAAGGGAACGGGAGCACCTTACGCGGCAGCGAAAGGCAAACTGAGCGACGGTGAATGGACAGGGCTGCTCTTCGAAACCATGGCGGAGGACAAGCTAGTTCAGCCCACGATTTTGTACGATTTTCCGACGGATATTTCACCGCTTTCGAAGCAGAAGCCGGAAGATCCGTCGCTGACAGAGCGATTCGAGGTTTATATCGCTGGGATGGAAGTGGCTAACGGATTCTCCGAGCTGAATGACCCTGCCGAGCAGGAACGGCGGTTCCTGGCGCAAATCGCTCAAGGCGGGGAGGAGATGCCCAAGCAGCTGGACGTGGATTACATTCGCGCGCTGTGTCACGGGATGCCGCCGACAGCGGGCGAAGGCATCGGGATTGACCGGCTGACGATGCTGCTGACGGACTCGCAATCGATCCGGGACGTGATCCTGTTCCCGCAGCTACGTCCCGAAGGCGGTGGGGAAGCATCTTCCGCTTCCGAAGCGACGGGCGCGTAACGTATTCTTCCAAGCACAATGCGATTCGAATGGTTTGTAGCGCGGCGGTATTTGCGGTCGCCTTACCGGCCGGCGGTACTGCGGCTGGTGACGCTGTTTTCCGTGATCGGAGTGGCGGCGGGTGTGGCGACGCTGGTGATTGCGCTCTCCATGAACACTGGGTTCCGCGAGACCTTGCAAGAACGGCTGTTGGGAGTGACGGCGCATGTTTCACTGACGCAGCCGGGCTCCGGAGGAATCAAGAACTATGAAGAGATGGCCGCGAAATTGGCGGCCACGGGCGGAGTGCGTTCGATAACGCCAGCGGTATATCAGACCGTGCTGCTGTCGTTTGCGGGGCAGGCGCGCGGAGTGGTGACGAAGGGGATTGACCCGGAACGCGAACGGCAAAGCGATGAGGCTTTGCAGCGGGTGGTCGAGGGGAAGCTGGACTTTTCACAAGACGCCGACGGGATTGATGGGCTGCTGGTGGGGAAGCAGTTGGCAGAGGAATGGAAGCTATCGCCGGGCGATTACGTGACGCTGACGAGCCCCCAGGGAAGATTGACGCCGTTTGGGCTGATGCCACGGACGCGGCGGTTTCGCGTGGCGGGCGTGTTTGATTTGGGTTTTTACGACTACGACGAGAACTGGTGTTTCATGAAACTGTCTGCGGCGCAGGATCTATCCGGTGCCGGAGACCTGGTGAACGTGTTGGAGTTCCGGCTGAACCAGCCGGAGCGGGCGGGAGAGATCGCGGAGGAGATCCGGCGTGCGGTTGGGCCGGGCTTTTCGGCCGCCACGTGGATGGAAGAAAACCGCGCGCTATTCCGAGCACTGCGGCTGGAAAAACTGGTGACAGCGATCTTCATCGGGCTGATCACGTTTGTGGCAGGGCTGAATATTTTGGTGGTGCTTTCTATGACGGTGACGGACAAAGCGCGGGATATCGCGGTGCTGATGTCCATGGGCGCGCGGCGAGAGCAGATTCGAAAAATATTTTTGTGGCAGGGAATCACGATTGGGGCGGCGGGAACGATGATGGGGCTTGTGATCGGGTACGCCTTTGCGTTTACGGCGGGGAGCTATCATCTGATTCCCCTCGATCCACAGGTGTACGCGGTTCCGTATGTGCCTTTTCATCCGAGCGCAGCGGATGGATTGTGGATCACGATGGTGGCGATGGGAATTTCCGTGGTGGCGACGATTCTTCCGGCACGCGCGGCGGCGCGCCTGCTGCCGGTGGAGATTCTTCGGTATGAATAGAGAGCAGGAATCGTGCGAAAATAAGGTTATTCTGGCTCGTGGAAGAGGGTGATTTGGCGTGCGATTTGCTCCTAGTCTTGGTAGAGGCAGGCGGGCAAGGCCGGGGTGACTCCCTCAAACTCTGGCTAACGTGGAAACCCGCCATAAGATGTTGAAAACAGGAAGATTGCAAGTGTTTCAAGTTGGCTCAAAATTGCCCTGTTTTTGGCAGGCAGCGAACTGGCCGAAATGGGAAACAGTTTGGGTCAAGGTGAGCACGACCGTGGAGGCGAGCAGCGGCACACGGGATTACGCGAAGAAGCATCTAACGGAAGCAGGGCTAAGAAGCAGTTGGGGAGCAGGGCGCGGAAGCAAAAACATGACCCAGCAGACGCAAAACGCGAAGAGGGTGAGCGAAGAAGAATCGCGGCAAGCGAGCGTGATGCTGGAAACACGCGGGCTGAAAAAAGTTTATGGCAGCGGCGAAAAAAGCCTGGCTATTTTGACGGATGCCAACCTGATTTTGCGTCAGGGAGAGATGGTAGCGATTGTGGCGCCATCGGGAGCGGGAAAAAGCACGCTGTTGCACCTGCTGGCTGCGCTAGACACGCCAACGAGCGGTACAGTATACTTCGCAACGAAAGCCATTGAAACAGAGGATGACGCGGCGCTGGCGGAATTTCGAAACCGTGCCGTGGGATTTTTGTGGCAACGCCACCAGTTGCTGCCGGATTTTACGGCGGCGGAGAACGTAGCCATGCCGCTGCTGTTGCGCGGCGAGAATTTTACTTCGGCGCTGGGGATGGCGCGGAAGTGGCTAGCGGAGGTCGGCTTGGAAGATCGGGCCGATCACCGTGCAGGGGAACTCTCCGGAGGGGAACAGCAGCGCGTAGCAATAGCCCGGGCGCTCGTCACCGGGCCGTCAGTGCTGCTGGCAGATGAACCTACCGGAGATTTGGACGAGCAGAATGCTTGGGCTGTGTTCGAGTTGCTGGAAAGGCTGCACCGCACGCACAGATTGACGTCGTTGATCGCGACGCACAATTTGAAGCTCGCCGCGCGATGCGACCGGGTTCTGGGATTGGAACATGGCGTTCTGCAAACTCGCGAGGCCGCGGCCGATGCGAGCGGGGCCCCAGGGGGAGAAGCGAGCTAACGTGTTCGAACGGTATACGGAAAAAGCGCGACGCGTCATATTTTTTGCGAGGTACGAAGCCAGCCAGTATGGCAGCCCGTACATCGAGACGGAGCATTTGCTGCTCGGCTTGATGCGCGAGGACAAGGCGCTGGCGAACCGATTTTTGCGGCAGCAGGGCTCGATCGAGTCCATTCGCAAAGAGATTGAAGCGCGCATCACGATTCGCGAACGGATTTCAACTTCGGTCGAAGTGCCGTTGAGCGCGGAGTGCAAGCGCATCCTTAATATGGCGGCGGAAGAGGCGGAGCGGCTGGGACACAAGCACGTCGGGACGGAACATTTGCTCCTGGGCATCTTGCGCGAAGAAAAATGCTTTGGCGCGGAGATTCTAATGGAGCGCGGGCTGCGGCTCTCAACATTGCGCGAGGAGCTGGCGCGCACTTCGGGCGAAAAAACGACGGCGGCGCGGCCGAAAGAGACTTCGCTGCTGGCAGAATTCAGCCGGGACTTGACTCAAGCGGCGGGTGAGGGATCGCTGGACCCGCTGGTGGGGCGCGAAGGTGAAGTCGAGCGAGTCATCCAGATTTTGTGCCGGCGGACGAAGAATAATCCGGTTTTGATTGGCGAGCCGGGAGTTGGCAAGACAGCGATTGTGGAAGGGCTGGCGCAGCGGATTTCCGATGGCGACGTGCCACCGTTCCTGGCGGACAAGCGGATTCTGTCGCTGGATCTTTCGCTGATCGTCGCCGGGACAAAGTACCGCGGGCAATTCGAGGAGCGGCTCAAGACCATCATGAAGGAATTGATGGAGAGCCAGAACTCCATCATCTTCATTGATGAGCTCCACACGCTGGTGGGTGCGGGATCGGCGGAAGGCTCGCTGGACGCGGCGAACATTTTGAAGCCTGCTCTTTCACGCGGCGAGATTCAGTGCATCGGGGCGACGACGCCCGGTGAATACCGGAAATCAGTGGAGAAAGACCGCTCACTGGAGCGGCGATTCCAGTCGGTGAAAGTCCCTGCGCCGAACGAAGAAGAAGCGATTCAGGTGATTCAGGGCGTGCGGGAACGCTACGAAAAATTCCACGCCGTCAGTTACACGGATGAAGCGCTACGGTATTCGGTTTATCTTTCGAATCGGTACATCCCAGACCGTTTTCTCCCAGACAAGGCTATTGATCTGATCGACGAAGCGGGAGCGCGCGTAAAGCTGCGACAGGCTACCGTTCCGGAAGAAGTGGGCGAAGTGCAGAAACGCGTGAAGTTCATCACGCACCGGATGGAAACGGCAATCGCCAACCACGAATTCGAAAAGGCGCGTTTTTATTCTGAGGAAGAGCGCAAGGAAAAAGAGAATCTGCGTGGATTGCGCGAGAGATTCAAGCTGGACGACGCTTCTACGGGAATCGTAACGCGCGAAGACATCGAAGAAGTGGTTTCGCGATGGACGGGCATCGGCGTCACCTCGATCAAGGAAGACGAACAGCAGAAGCTGCTGCGCATCGAGCCGGAGCTGCACAAGCGCGTGATCAGCCAGGACAAGGCCATTACTGCGCTAGCACGAGCGATCCGGCGAAGCCGGGCGGGGCTGAAGTCTCCCTTGCGGCCCGTGGGCTGCTTCTTTTTCCTGGGGCCGACGGGCGTCGGGAAAACCGAAGTGGCGCGGCGATTGGCGGAATTCCTGTTTGGTTCGGAGAAGTCGCTGGTGCGGTTCGATATGTCGGAGTTCATGGAAAAGCACTCCGTGTCGAAACTCATCGGCGCGCCTCCGGGGTACGTGGGCTACGAAGAAGGCGGGCAGTTGACGGAGCGCGTTCGCCGGACTCCTTACTCGGTGATCCTGCTGGATGAAATCGAGAAGGCGCATCCGGACGTCTTCAACATTCTGTTGCAGGTGTTTGAAGACGGGCAGCTGACGGACGGGCTCGGCAATACCGTGGATTTCCGGAACACGATCATCATCATGACCTCCAACCTCGGTGCGCGGCATTTGCAGAAGCGCACCGCGATGGGCTTCCAGTCCGGCGCAGATGAAGCAGGGCAGAAGAGCATGGAAGACATGGTGATGAACGAAGTGAAGCGGGTGTTCAATCCGGAGTTTTTGAACCGGCTGGACGAAGTGATCATCTTCAATCCGCTCGGCGATGAAGATCTGCTCCGCATCATCGATTTGCTGGTGGGCCAGCTGAGCGACACGCTGATTCACCGG
>Ga0210384_10001202_pt1 | contig 36128 bp, 25 predicted proteins | sample IncBWH2MmetaG_FD_160574 | JGI IMG/M metagenome (GOLD analysis project Ga0210384, IMG submission 160574) | Forest soil microbial communities from Barre Woods Harvard Forest LTER site, Petersham, Massachusetts, United States - Inc-BW-H-2-M | ecosystem: Environmental > Terrestrial > Soil >...
TCCACCGAGTCGTAGTGCATATTTCCAAAATCTAAAACACGGGAATCGCCGGGGCCGGTGGGGATAACCATGAGACGGGAGCTAGCAGGTTCCTGACGAATGCACACGACCCATTTGCCATCGTGGGAGAGTGCTGGGCGATTGCCGAAGCCCAGGCGGACAGCGGGGGAGCCGTCGGTTTTGCGCAGGTAGATGGCTGCGTTACGGCCTTCTCCGTTGGCGAGTTCCACAAATAGAATTTGACTGGCGTCGTCGGAAAGAGTGTCCAGGAACGACGCGTTCAGCCAAGCGAGGTCGCGGGTGGCGGAGCCATCGGGTGGGGTGAAGAGGATGCCGAGACGCGAGTTGACGTCGTTGAGCAGAACGCGGCCATCGCGGGCGACGTCCTGGAGAACGATGAAACCGGCGAGTTGCAGCAAGAGGCGCTGACGGCCGGCGAGCGAGACGGCATAGAGAGAAGGATCGGTGCCTGCCTGACCACCGGAGAACCAGACTTCCTCGCCACTCGGCGACCAGGCGAGGCCGCCAATGGCGCGCCATCCGCTGGAAAGCAGTTGCTTGGGATGTCCCGGTCCGATGAGAAAGAGCGAAAAGTCTCCAATGTCATCCATTTCAAAGAAAGCAACAAGTTTGCCATCCGGAGAGACACGGATAAATTGCGGCGGGCGGACGTCGGTCTGATAGAGCACGGTGCGGACGGGGTATTCCAGGCGGTGGTGGCCTTCGACGATGCGAACCACGGCGAGCGTTCCGTCGGGAGCCCAGTCGGCGTCGGTCACATTCTCGAAAAGTTGGCGGGGCGTGCCGCCGCCAATGGGAACGCTGGCGAGAGTAGCAGGCCCTTCGTCGGCGAGGAGCACAGCCATTTCTCCGGCGGGAGAGACGGAGAGAAGTTTGCCGGCAGTCTCGCCGAGCGCGCGGGACTCACGATTGCCGGGAATAGTGGAAAACAGCATAGACGGCGCGCCTTCCCAACTGGCGCTATAGGCAACCATCGTTCCAGGAGCGAAACGAGCGGCCGTGACATCGCCGCGGCGGAAAGTGAGCCGCTGAAAGGAGGCCGAGGCGTTAGGAAACCAGCGACTGGCGAAGTAAGCACCGGGAACAAGGCCGAGAAGCAGACCAGCGGCGAGCGCGAAGGGCAGCCAGCGCGAGGCGCGGAGTGAGACGAGGCGGCGTTTGGTAACACGAACAATGCTCGAGCTCGAAGTCGATTCCAGCTCCTGACGGAGTTCTTCAAGCGCTACTTTAACGTCCGCCATGGTCTGCCAACGGCGCTCAGGCTCCTTTTTCAAGCAGCGCGAGAGAATGCGGTCGAGCTCCTCCGGCAGGTCGGGAATGGATTCCGAAGCCGGTTGCGGCTCCTTCGAAAGAATAGCGGAGAGGGTGGAGACCTTGGATCCGCCGGTGAAAGCGCGGCGGCCGGTGATCATTTCATACAAGACGGAGCCAAAGGAAAAAATGTCGGAGCGCGAGTCGAGGGGCTTGCCCTCCGCTTGCTCGGGCGACATGTAGGCAACGGTTCCGAGCAGCGTCCCTTCTTCGGTGAGGGGCGAACCCTCGCCGTGGAGGGTATCGGCAAAGGCGTCGGGTTCGGTGGATTCGTTGAGTTTGGCGAGACCGAAATCGAGAACTTTGACCAAGCCTTGCGGTGTCACCATGATGTTGGAGGGCTTGAGATCGCGATGAACGATGCCTGCGGCGTGGGCGGCGGAGAGTGCATCCGCTATTTGCGCGGCGTACTTGAGCGCATCGCGCAGACGCAGGCCCTTGCTGCCAATGACGCGGTCGAGCGTCTCGCCAGGAATGAACTCCATGGCAATGTAACGGACAGTTGCGCCGTCGAGCTCGCCGGAGTTGATGGCGTAGATGGTGACAATGTTGGGGTGGTTGAGAGAAGAGGCGGCTTTGGCTTCCTGGATGAAGCGGCGTTCGTGCTCCGGATTTGCAACACTGGAAATCTTCAGGACTTTGAGCGCGACCGTGCGATCGAGGCTGGATTCGTGGGCTTTGTAGACGACACCCATGCCTCCGGCTCCGAGTTTGGATTCGATGCGGTAAACACCGAGTACCTTGCCGATCATGTCGCCCCTTGGGGAAGTGTCCTATCTTAACGCACGAGTTGCGGAATCCGGTTATGGAAAGTGGCTTCTCATGACAAGGGCGTTCGCGCAACACGAACTCAAGGATGGGCAATAACCAGAACGCTGCGGGCGCGGCGGAGGACGCACTCTAGGGCGAGGCGGACGTTGTCGGGGTCGAGCGCGGCAAAGCTCTCGTCGAAGATCAGGACGTCGGCGTCTTGCATAAGGGCGCGGGCCATGTAGAGACGGCTGCGCTCGCCGTGGGAGAGCTGCCAGCCGGTTTCTCCGATCATCTGCAACATGCCGGCGGGCATTCTTTCGAGAAGCGGGCCGAGGCCAAGCTCGCGACAGATGGTGAGGGCTTCGTTGTAGTCGCGCTCGGTGATCCAGCCGGGGCGACCCATTAGTAAATTGAAGGCAAAAGTTCCGGTGAGGACGTGATTCTCGTGGAACTGGGGTGCGGCGGTGACGGAGCGGCGCCAGGCTTGCGCTCCCAATGTCTGGCGGTCGAATCCGCGAGCGAGCAGCAAACCAGATTGCGGGTGCAACATCCCGCTGAGGATCGAGGCGAGAGTCGATTTACCGCCTCCAGAAGGACCTTCGAGCAGGATGCGGTCGCCGGGAGCGATGAGCAGATTAGTGTGGTGGAGAATCGGTTCTCCCGTAGCGCGGTAGCGGAAAGTGATGTCGTTGGCCTCGATCTTGGTATCGGAAGAAGAATCGTGAGACGTGGCGAGGGCTAGGGCTGGGGAACCGGTGGGTTCAGGACGGGACGCCGCCCGGAAGAGCGGAACGACCTGCTGAGCGGCGATAGCAGCTTCGGTGAGACTCCACAATCCTGAGGCCAGGCGGCGGAAGGCGCGATAGGCGAGCAGCAGTCCGGCCACACCGAGGGCGAGTGCGGCGGGCGTCGACCCAGAAATGAAGGCGGGCGCGAGTGCGGCTGTTCCGATAATGAGCCAGCCGCGGGGAATGACTGCGGTGAGAACTGCGGCTTTGCGGTCGGCGGCGCGGGAAATGGCCTGGTAGCTTTCGAGCTGCTGGTCCTCTGCCAGATGCCACTGCTCGCGCGGTTCCTGGGCAAGACGTGTGCGGTGTCCAGTCATACTCTCGACCAGGCTCAGGGTCATCGCGAGGCGCGCATCCGTCCAGCGGCGCTGTTCCCGGAAGTAGCCGTGGCTGAGAAGAGCGGCGAGCGCGATCCAGAGTATGAGCAGGAGCGCGTGCCAAGGACCTCCAGCGCCGAGGGCGAGGATGGCCGCGGCCAGTACGAACTCGACAACGGCGACCAGCGCGAGGAAGCCTCCGCTGAGAGCGAGAGCTTCGAGAGCTTCCGATTCCAAAACGCGGCCTAAAAGTTGGCCAGCACCCTGGGTGCGAATCTCGACCGGCAGCATGCGCAATGCTCCCGCGAGCAGGCGCTCTTTGAGCAGGCCTCCAGCGGTGATGGCGACGAGTCCTTGCAACCAGGTAATGAGGCCGCGCAGGGGAATCAGCGTGAGCAGCAGGAGTACCCAAGCGAAGAGCAGCATGCGGTCGAGGCGGCCCGTGAGGGCTCCGGCACCAACGATCCACCACGCGAGGAGGAAGAGAGCGTACTGCAGCAAATGCGTTCCCCCGAGGAGAAGCAGGCGTTGAGGAATCCTGGATAAGCGTAGGGATAAAAAGAAGTTAGCACCAGGGGGGAGACGCAGCAGCCAGGCGTGGCCCACGAGCTTTCCAGCCAGACGTTGGCGCAGGAGCGTGGCGCGGACGCGATCCCAATGGCGTTGCTTGATGCCTGCCGACTCCAAGAGGGAGTTCAACTCATCCTTTAAGGGAGCTTCTGCGCTCCGGCATACTTCGGCGCGGATAGCGGCGAGACCGAGGCGGCGTACAGAGAAATCTGGCGCGAGGAGAACGCCCGGAGCCAGCAGCGCCAGCAAGCTGCCGTCGGACAGACGCAGGAGCGCGGGCGAGGCCGACTGAAGCAGGCGAGAAACATTGGCGTAGCGAATTTCCTCGGGCTCCGCATCGAGTCCGAAAGCCGCGGCTAAGGCTTCGATCCAGAGGCCGAGACGTTGAGGATCGCTCTCGACGGCATCGGCGGACGGCGCGGCGATCACCACGGATTTTGGACGCAGGCCACTCTTGCGGGCGAGAGCTTCGAGCGCTTCGGCGGCGCGGGAGGCAGGCCAGGAGATCATGACTGGAACTCCGTGGGCAGTTTGATGGGGCCGCCGCTAGCCGCCTCGGTAAGCGTAGCGTTGTCGAGGTACAGGCGGCGCCATGCTTCGCCGGACCACATGGTCTTCTGGAGCGCTATTTCCGCGTCCAGAAGGGCGCGATAGCGTGACGCCGAGTCGGTGGCGAGGCCGGCGGGAGAGCCGTCCTCCACGATAGCGCCATCTTCTATTAAGAGAACACGCTCAAACCCCATGGTCTCGCTGACGTCGTGCGTGATGCACAGCAGAGTGACATCTTGCCACACAGCGCGAACCCGTTGCAGCAGACTACGGCGCTGGCCACGATCAAGACCGCGAAAGGGTTCGTCGAGAACCACCATGCGCGTTCCAGGGCGAAGCAAACCACGCGCCAGCCGAACACGCTGGCCTTCGCCACCGGAAACCAGCGCGCCGCCTTCGCCGAGGCGAGTCTCGAAGCCATCAGGGAGACGTTCAAGGACACGGCGAAGTTCGGCGGCGTCGAGAACTTGCATCATCGAAGCAGGTTGTTCTTCCGAGGCAATAGCGGTGTCGCTGTCCGGCGATCCGTAGCGAATGTTGTCGATAAACGAACGGTTCCATAGCTGCACAGCGGGATCAACCCAAGCGGTGTGACGGCGCAGGTCTTCTAGACACTGAGCGATGGGGACGCCATCGATGAGCACTTGGCCTTGCGTGGACCGCCACCAACCGAGGAGAAGGCCGACGAGGCTGGACTTCCCTGCTCCGGAAGGGCCGACGATGGCTACATGCGAACCGGCGGGAATCTTGGTGGTGATGTTGTGGAGGATAGTGTGTCCGGCGGCACGGATGGTTACGTTGTCCAGGTGGACGGCGACTGGGCTGTCGGCTATCGACTGCGGGCTATCGGCTGCGTCGGATGCTGCTGGTGGCACATCCCCGCCCTGTCGCAAAGTGCGCGACAAGGACGGGGCACCCGTTTCATTTATGGGATGCTCTTCCTCCAATGCGCCGAGTGGTTCCAAAAGACGGAGAGTGCGATTGCGGTAGGCGGGGTACTGCCACGCGATTTGCGCGATGTCCTGGCCGAGGACGGGGAGATTCAACGCCCAATAGATCAGGAGGAGCACGGCTCCGGCTTCGGCGCTGTGCGCGAGGTGGGAGAAGAGCATCCAGGCGGCCAACCCGAAACCGAGGGCGAACTGCAGCGCTTCAAACCAGACGGCTACGGTTTGCAGGCCAAGACCCGCGGAGGCCCAGCCAGTGAGCAGTTCGCGGTGCTCCCGGCGGACGGCGCGCTGCGCTCCGTGTACCTGTATTGGAACGAGACCGAGCAAAGAGTCGAGGTAGTACCGGGAGAGAGCACCGCTATGAGTACGCACGCGCAAATCGCGCTCAATCACCACAGGCTGCGCCAGCAAAGGAAGGACAATCGCTGCCAGCGCGGCGACGGCCGCGAGTGGTGCGAGGGCGGGGTCGAGCCACACGATTCCTACGGCAGTGAGGATTAGTTCGAGCGCGGAACGCACAAGCTGTCCACCGAGTTCCGGGAGATGCCGGATGCGGTGGATCATATGGCTGCGTTCGGTCATGTCCGACATCAAGCGGCTCTGGAAATAGCGGTCGGAGAGGCGCGGAATTTTTTCGAGGAAAGCCTGCCGCAAGCGCGTTTCCAGGCGCCGCCCCATGCGCAGCAGGCTGGCGATAACGGGAAATTCCAGAAAGAGTAGAACCAGCAGCAAAAGGAGGAATGCGCCGACGGCGGCAAGGCGTTGGCCGGAGAGTCCTAGCTCGCGGCTTAAATCAAAAAGGCCGCGAAAAAGGATGGCTTCCAGAATTACGCCACCGGCAGCGAGCAGCGACGTAAACAGCAACAACGTCGGCGACAACACGCCGTCGGCGCGCAACAAGTGCAGCAGTTCGCGTTCCGGGCGTGCCGGTTTTTCGGAAAGGGCCGCCGCAATTTCCGGAGAGACGGTATCGGCGCTGAGTGACGATTTTGGCAGGCGTCCCGAGACGTGGAGCAGGACGGCACCTTTGAGCTGGAGTTCGCCCTCATGTTCTGCAGGACGAACAGACCAGTAATCCGATGGGATCTTCGTATCGTCCTGACAGAAGCGGTCGAGTAGCTTGCGGCATTGGCGGCCGGGACGGATGCCTCCGCTCTCCAGGATGGATTGGACGAGGCGTGTGGCGGCGTCGAGTTGGGCGAGAGAGCGCCAAGTGGAATCCGTGAGAGCGGCATTCAGGAGGTTCTTGCCATTCACACCGAGGTTTTGCAGGCGGCCGCGAAAAGCGCCCTGCGCGGTGGGCGTCGCAGCCCACTCGCGCCATGCTTCGGTGGGGACTCTGGTTTTGTGGACATAGACTTCGTCGAGGAAAGTCTGGCGGGTGATCCAGCGGCGGCCCGTAGCTGGGTCCATGCATTGGAGAAGATTGCCGTGGCGGCGCCACACGACCTGAAAATGTGTGACGCCATTGGGAAGGCGCACGACCACGATGGCTGGGAGCGTCTGCGCTTCGGGCAGCAACAGATGATCGAGCGGCAGCATGATTTGCTCGGCGGCGAGGCCGAGTTGGGCGGCAACTTCTTCGAGGGTGTCGATGGAGGTACCGTCGACATCTGTCTGGCAGGCTTCGCGCAGGCGGCCATAGCTAACGGGGACGCCGAAGCCTTCGAGCAGGCATTTGAGGGAGGCGGGCCCGCAGTCCATGGCGGACGCTTGTACTACTTCTGGAACGAAGAGGCGGCGGGTCATTGGTTGGCGGCTGTCGGCCGTCGGCTATCGGCTATCGGCATCCGGATTCTCCATCCAGAAAAATCCCCACCCTGTCGCAAAGAACGCGACAAGGATGGGGCACCCACCTGTCTGCTTGCAAGGGCGAGGCCGCCCGCGCCACACAGGATGGTCCTAGTGCGCGTTGGCAAAGGCGCTCCTGGGGGCGGTCAGCATTTGGCCGGCGGCGCGGAGGACGATGCTGGCTGGAGTGAGGCGCTCGACTTCGACTTCAACGGAGCCGGGGAGTCCATGCTGCAGCGAGAAGGGTAAAGGCGCGTTGCCGTCCAAGTTGAGTTCGACGCGCACATTACCCTCTCGAATTTCTCCGGCGACAGTGGAGACCGTAGTGGCAATGCTGCCGTACTCAGTCCAGGGAAAGCCGTCGAGGCGGAGGCGGGCGGATTGTCCGGGTTTGATGCGGCCGAGAGCAGAGGACGGCGGAAACTCGGCGACGGCGCGCAAACGGCCGCTGGGCAGAATGGCGCAGAGGCGATCGGCTTCATCGACGACGCCGCCTGGGCGCAGTGGCGCGACTTCGGCAAGCTTGCCGGAAATAGGAGCGCGAATCACGCGGCGTTCGACTTCATAGGTTAGGCGCTCGATGGAGGCCCGCGCCGTAGCTTGCTCACCTTCGAGTTTGCGAATTTCACCGGAGAGATTCTCGGATTGAATTTGACGCTCGCTTTCGCGCGTTCCCTGCCCCTGTTGCAGGCGGCTCGCTTCCAGGCGAAGGCTTTCGGCGGCCTGGCGGCGGCGTTCGGCTTCAAGTTGGCCTTGCTCGAAATCGCGGCGTGGAATTAGATCCTGCCTGCGCAGTTGGTCGAGGCGATGCGCCTCGTCGGAACCGGAACGGGCAAGCGCATCGGCTTCGCGGAACTTCGCATTAGCTTGATCCTCAGCAATGCGCGATGTTTGCTGTTCGCGGGAGCGGGCCTGATTGATGGAAAGAAGCTGAGCGCGAAGCGACGCAATCTCGGAGGTGAGCGCGGTTACGTGCGCAGTTTCTTCCTCGACCTGAAAGCGTTCGGCATTGGAGTCGAGTTCGACGAGAATGTCGCCGGCTTTCACCTCGCGGCCGAGTTGTAAGTTGCTGGTCACAATACGGGCGAGCACTGGAGACTGCACGGGGCGGACTTCCTGGTCGACTTCAAGGCGCGCCGTGGAAGTAACTTCGTAGCGGGGAATCCTCGCGAAGAAAAACCAGGCCAGCCATCCCGCCAGCAGGACGAAGGTAAGGGCGAGGGCGAGAAACGACCCGCGAAACCCGTCGGTGGCAAGGGCTCGAGCCGTGCGCGAAAAAGCTGTGGACATGTCGCGTTCTCTCCGGGAGCGGTTCCTACGCGCTACTTAGAGTACCGCAGGAGGGGGTAAGATGGCTTGGTAATTGCGCAGGGCGCAGCTAGGTAGTGTTCTTCTAGTGACGGGATCGTTCCGTAGGCTGAGATTTCGCGGGCGAGGCGCCCGCGCCACACAATTAAGACAATGGCGGCAGGATTAATCCTGCCGCCATTGTTCTTCTGCGATCATCGACTCTTGGTGCCTGCGCAAGAAACCCCTACTTGCGTTTACGGTCATGCCGGAGATCGCGCTTGTCGTGGTTGATATCACGCTGGTCGCGGTTGCGGTCGGTACGGTCGTGGCGCAAGTCGCGCTTGTCGTGATTGATGTCGCGCTGGTCGTGATTGCGGTCGGCGCGGTCGTGGTTGATGTCGCGCTTGTCGTGGTTGATGTCGGCCTGTTCTTTCCTGGCATCGGCATAGTCATGGTTGCGGAGATCTTGGTTGCGTTCTGCGCGGTCTTTGTTGATATCGCGGCGGTCGTGATTGATGTCGCGTTGGTCGCGGTTACGATCGGCGCGGTCGTGGCGCAAGTCGCGCTTGTCGTGGTTGATATCGCGTTGATCGTGATTGCGGTCGGCGCGGTCGCGGTTCAGGTCGCGGCGGTCGCTTTGGACGTCGTTGCTGGCGGGAGCCGGCGTCGAAGTTTGAGCGATGGACAACATGGAAGCTAAGGAAATAAACAGCAAGATCAGTAAGCTGCGTCGCATGAATTTTTCTCCTGTTGAAAACTTAACGTCGGGGGTACTGTTCCAACTCAAATGGACGAACTAACTTCGTCCTACGCAGATGCAAACCCTGGTATTTCAGAAAAGTTTCGCAGAGAAGTTTCGCTATCGGAAGTGACTGCGGGCCATGCCCGAAGGTGCCTTTGGGAGGAAGGCTTAGGGAAAACCGCAGCCAGTCACGACCCGTTCGGTATCGTTACGCCGAACGGTGTTGATCGTGTTTGGACAAGCCTATCGGTTGGGCAGGTTTCGGCCACTTTGGACTTGGTGGTTGTTGCAGGGTAGGTACAAACAGTGGACGGTAATGGCGGTGCATACAGTAGTGGCAGCGGACGAGCCGAAGGAAAAACAAGATGGGTAGACCCTGCCACAAATTCTTTGGCTGGGAGGCATAAACCTCCGTGCCATGGCAATATGGACAACTTTCCAGCCCTATCCTAAACATCGGTACGGCCCACAGACTGCATTTCCTTGGCCCTGATCTACCTCTTGGCCCTGATCTATCTCTGATGATACCACTCCGCGAAACGTGCGCGGCAGAGTCTAAGGCACACTAGTACCTGATTTGAACATCCGAAGTGCAAGATCGGTGCCGTGCGCGACTACATGCGCTGGCCGCCAGCCAGGATGAGACTTTGGCCGGTAACCCAACCGGCTTCCTCGGAGGCAAAAAAGACTGCTGCACGGGCGATATCTTCGGGCTGCGCGATGCGGCCGAGCGGAGTTTGGGACTCGACCAACTTTTGGAAGTCACTGCCGGCAATTCCGGCGGTGTGAACTCCTTCCGTTTCCACCATACCGGGATTGAGCGAATTCACCCGTATCTTTCTCGGGCCAAGCTCTTTGGAGAGCGCTATCGTAATCGCATCCACCGCGGCTTTGGTTGCGCTGTAGACCGAACCGTGTTCCACGGGCATGGGACCAGCAATGGAGCTGATGTTGAGGATAGAACCGCCCTCGCCGAGGTGCTTGACGGCCTCCTGGGTCGTGAGAAGCAAGCCCAGCACATTGAGATCGAAGTGTTTGTGGAAGTGTTCTGCGGTAATGGCTTCCAGAGGCATGAACGCGTAGACTCCGGCGTTGTTGACCAGAATATCCAGCTTTCCGTATGCGGCTTTGGTTTCTGCGAAAAGGCGCGTTATATCCTGCTGCTTGGAGACATCGCCTTGAACAGCGATGGCCTTGCCGCCTTTTTTAACGATACGTTGAACAACCGCATCCGCGCCGGATTTGCTACTGGCGAAATTGACGACAACGGACGCGCCTTCTGCGCCAAAATGTTCCGCGATGGAAGCGCCAATCCCTTTGGAAGCTCCTGTAATGACTGCTACTTTCCCTGCAAGCCGATTCATAAAGTATCAATATCTCCTATAGCGTATCGGTTACTAAACAACTAACGCATTGGATGAGAATTGTCTCGGGAAGATTCGCGGTTCTGCTGGTCTCTAGAAAAAATAGTTCCCACACTTTTAGGATCGTTTGGTCCGCTTCGGAAATCTAACTGCAAACTACAGGAGAATCTTGCACGATGACCTATCATCTCGCGCAAATCAATATTGGACGCCTGCTTGCTCCTATCGATGATCCGAAACTTGCGGAGTTTGTCGCGCAGCTCGGCCCGATCAATGCGCTCGCCGATTCTGCCCCGGGATTTGTCTGGCGGCTGCAGTCTGCCTCCGGCAATGCAACCGACGTCGTCTATAACGACGACCCCTTTGTCATCGTGAATATGTCAGTTTGGGAATCGGTTGAAGCCTTGCGCGACTACACCTACACAACGAAACACGTGGAGGTGTTTCGCGACCGTGCCAGGTGGTTCGAAAAAATGGACAAACCTCATTACTGTCTGTGGTGGATCCCTGCAGGACACATTCCGACAGTGGCCGAGGGTCGTGAGCGGCTGGAACATTACCAGGCGCATGGTGCCACGTCCGTCTCCTTCTGGTTCTCGCAACGTTTCCCGGCGCCCGTGGAAGAAGGCACGCCAGCGTAGGAGTGTTCTTCCCACATGGCTAACGTTTCTCGGCGCTTGCAGTCTAAGCGCTCGTGAAGAACCCTGTCTCGTCTGCCAGCCTCCTTCTCTCTCTTTTTCTTCCCTTCCTTTGCCTCCTCGTCGCGAGTCTTCCGGCTCTGGGGCAAGATGCGAGTATGTTTCGTGGAAACCCGCAGCACACCGGGATCTACGACGCTGCCGGTGTTCCGAAATTCAATCGGGTGAAATGGAAGTTTCATACGGGCGGGAGCGTGTTCTCGTCGTCGGCGGTTTCCGATAGCACGCTGTATGCTGGCAGCACGGACGGAAATCTCTACGCGGTGAACCTGGAAACCGGAACGCAAAAATGGAAGTTCGCAGCCGGCGCGCGTGTGACATCGTCTCCTGCTGTGGCTGGCGGCGTTGTCTACTTCGAAAGTTACGATGGCAACTTCTACGCCCTGGATGCGGCGAGTGGACAGCTCAAGTGGAAATTCCAGACGGCGGGCGAGCGGCGGTTTAACGCCAAGCACCTGCACGGCGGCCTGCCCGCGGCAGAGAGTGTGCCCGATCCATTTGATTTTTTTCTTTCTTCGGCCACCGTTTGGAACGGAGCCGTGTATTTCGGGAGCGGTGATGGAAACATCTACGCGCTGGATGCGGCGTCCGGTGCGCTAAAGTGGAAACATCCGACCGGCGATGTAGTGCATGCTTCGCCCGCCCTTGCTGACGGCACTGTATTCCTTGGAAGCTGGGATAGTTATTTCTATGCACTGAACGCCACGACGGGCGAGGAAAAATGGCGCTTCAAAACGGGAGACGACCCAGACACGCACAATCAGGTGGGCATTCAGTCGTCGGCAGCGGTGGTCGATGGCGTGGTGTATTTTGGCTGCCGCGATTCGAATCTCTACGCAGTCGACGCGTCGACGGGCCAGAAAAAGTGGGCTTTCAACAACAAAGGCTCGTGGGTGATTGGATCGCCCGCCGTTCGTAACGGAACGGTGTACTTCGCCACCTCCGATTCAAGCTTATTTTATGCACTGGATGCCAAGAGTGGCACACCCATCTTTTCGCTAAACTTCAAGCAATGGCCTCTGTTTTCTTCGCCAGCGGTGGCTGGGAACATGCTCTACGTTGGCTCGCACGAAGGAAAGATGATAGCCATTGACCTGGCGGCGCAGAGAACAGCATGGGTATTTCAGACCGAAGGTTCGCTGCAAAATGGAGCCGCATACACCAACCCCGACGGCACACCGAACTACGAGGCCGCATTCACGGAAAACTTTTACGACCATATGGTTGTAGGAGTCAGCAAGATGTTGAGCGTGGGAGCTGTGCTTTCTTCGCCGGTAGTGGTCGGCAACGTTGTTTACTTCGGTAGTGCAGATGGAAATGTGTACGCGCTGATGTAGGCCCAGGCTTGGTCGATCTCGATCCGGTATTTTGATCCGAGTCCAGCCTTCACCGGCCTGCGGAAGCCGAGAACGGCCGGAGGTTGCTGGCCGGATTCTCCCTGGATGCCGCCTCCGTACGCGAAGAAAATAACGGCGGAAATCCCGGAGCAGTTGCGTCGACCGAATTGACTTTGAACTGGCTCACGGCACTGCGCAAATCCAGAGCCAGACTGGCGAGGTCGTCGCAAGATTTGGCAGCCTGTTCGGCGGCTTCCGAGGACTCCTTGGCCAAATTGGAGATCTGAGTAACGTTGCGCGTAATTTCCTCAGTGGCGCTGGCCTGCTCGCTAGCCGCAGTCGCGATGCACACGATCAGACTGCCAACCTCTTCTGATGCCTTGATGATCTGATTCAGAGCAGCGCCCGATTCCGTCGTTCTCTCGACGCCGACTTGCACGTCACGGCTGCCGGTCTGCATGGCTTCCACAGCGCTCTTGGTTTCGACCTGGATGGTTCGAACCATGTCGGCAATTTCCTTGGTGGCTTTGCTAGTGCGCTCGGCAAGCTTGCGTACTTCGTCGGCGACTACGGCGAAGCCGCGCCCTTGTTCGCCAGCGCGGGCAGCTTCGATGGCGGCATTTAAGGCGAGCAGATTGGTTTGATCGGCAATGTCGTCAATGACTGCCACGATCCGTCCAATCTGCTCTGAGTTCTTGCCCAGATCGGCGATGCGAGTGGCCGCGCGCTCGGTAGACCCGGCTATGCTGTGCATGGTGGAGAGCGTCTGATCGGCGACTTGGCCTCCCTGGCGCGCCGCCTCGGCGGCTCTTTGGGAAGCATCCGCTGCGGTCTGCGAGTTCCCCGCAACCTGCTCCACCGTGCTCGACATCTGCTGCATGGCAATCGCCACCTGATGAGCGCGATCACTCTGTGTATCGGCCGATTGCGCGGCCTGCGAGGTCGCCGAAGAGACCCGCTCACTCGCGGTGGCCAGATGCTCCGAGGCTAGCCGCACTGAGGCAATCATCTTCTTGAGCGAGCGTTGCATCGCGTTGACGACTTGGGTCAGGTCGCCGAGCTCATCGGCGGAGTTCACCTGAAGTTCCTCCCCGGTCAAGTCGCCCGATGCAATACTCGTGGTCCGCAATACCAACTGTTGCAGCATCTCACTAAAGCGGCGGCTGATAAACAGCGCCACGCCCACACCTGCCAGCACCGCGAACAAGTTCACCGCCCACTCGATTTCTTGTGTGGTGGCGCTGGCGCTGACAAGGGCCGCGATGTCCTGGTCGGTGATTCGCTGTTGCTCTTCCATGAGGGCCTTCAAACTCTCCCCTAGGGTGCGTTGCCGAACCGTAGCATCGCCCTTAAGCAGATCAAAGGCCTGCCCGGTCGCATCGCTTCCGTGTCCCATGGCCAGATCCTCAATCTTGTCTTGTAGCGCCCGGTACTCGGCGACCTGTCTGGCGATGGCGTCGACGTTTTGTTTGTCTGCGGGAGGAAAGGCAAGGCTAAGGGTTTGCAGGCTCGCCAGCGCAGCATCCGCCGTCTTCCAGTTTTCGGCGCGATCGCGCTTGCTGCGCTCGGCTTCGGCGGCGTCGCTTCCGAACAAGATGTAGCTTCGCAAGTCCGCAGCTGTACCAGAAATGGAACTTCTGGCTAGTGCCGCATTGATGCTCGCGGGATAGCGGACACTCTTGATCTGCTCCTGGCTGATAGCAGCCTCGCGCAGCCGGAGGTTGGAGATCACTGTGCTGACCAGCGTCATCGCGATGAGAACGCCAAAACCGGCAAGAAGTTTATTTCGGATTGTTAATCTCATGGCGAATTCCAGTCTCTTTCACGTTGCACTTGCCTTCCCTAGTGCTTCATTGGTGATATACCCCCACTGCAGCAAGTTATTGCTGAAAAGTGATTTCGATCATTTCCGTCGACTTGGCGGGAGCTTTTTCATACACCCAGTTCTTCACAGCTGAGACGGCTGCATCGCGCAGCAGCGCGTGGCCGGAGGTTACCTTCACGTCCTTTACCTGACCCTCGGGATCGACTTCCACTTCCAACTTGACAGAGCCGGCGACGTGCATCTTTCTAGCGAGTTCAGGGTACGAAGGTTGAACGCGTTTCTTGGCGACGCGGTTTTCCGCCTGGATCGGCACGTTACAGAAAACAAGTACCCCGAGAACCAGTACCGCTATGCAGCGTAGTGACATGGTCTCGCACGCCTCCGCGCGTGTGTCTCCACTAGGGCTATCGGCAGAGGAAGCGAGAGCTTGAGCGCGGAAGTAACTTCAGGGAGTGGGAAGTTCGGAGGGCCCTCTATCAATCATCTTGAACTCGGGCAATTCCGGTATTCCGGCGCGGGATGCAGGGACATGCCTTGCCGAGAAAAACCAAACACGCACCAAGATGGGCACCCTCACTAAATCGGTCCGAACCACGCAACAAGGTGTAGAATTCCCTCGGCTTAGAAGTTGAAAAGGAAGTACGGTTCGATCTGTTCCTTGGAGACATGCTTTGGCCAACCTGCGATTCGTAGTCTCTCTGACCAATGAAGAGAACGACTACCAGATCGAGCAGGCTGCAGCAGCACACGAAGCAGCCCATCGGCTGGGAGTGGAAGTAGAAGTCATTTACGCAAAGAATGACGCCATCGAGCAAAGCCAGCAACTGCTGAACGTCATCCAATCTCCGTCCGCCAGCCGCCCCAACTGCATTGTCGTGGAACCGGTGGGTACGCCCATGGCGCAGGCGGCACGGGCCGCGGCCGCCGCCGGGATTGGATGGGTTATTCTCAACCGCGATGCCGACTACATCGGCGAACTTCGCAAATCCTACAAGTCACCGGTTTTCTCCATCAGTTCCGACCACGAGGAAATCGGACGAGTCCAGGGGCGTCAGTTCGGCGCCCTGCTGCCCCGCGGAGGCATTGTCCTCTACATTCAAGGACCCGCTGGGGACGCCTCTGAGAGACGTACGAAAGGCATGCAGAAGACGAAGCCGCCCAATATCCAAACCAAGCTCCTGCGCGGAAACTGGACGGAGGCCAGCGCGGAGAAAGCAGTCAACGCTTGGTTGTCTCTTTCCACCTCACGAAACGAGCACGTTGACGTGGTCGGAGTTCAAAACGACTCGATGGCCGCTGGCGCCCGCAAGGCATTCGAGGCGCAACCTGCTGGCATCGAGAGGGACAAGTGGCGGAACTTGCTGTACACCGGCTGCGACGGACTACCAAAGACTGGTCAGGCATGGGTCCGGAGCGGTGTGCTGAAAGCGACTGTGGTCGTCCCACCGAACACTGGCCTTGCGCTGGAGATGGTGGTTAAGGCGATTCACAGCGGGATACAACCACCCGAGATCGCGTTCACGGCGGTAACCTCGTTCCCAACCATTGAGGCGCTAGCAGCGGATCGCAAGAAGTAATCTCGAGCACGCCGTGGGAAATCCCAGAATGCGCGACTTCCGTCAAGTCAGTCGAACGACGTCGCGCGTTTCTCCACAACCTGTCCAAACCGATACAATGGCACACGATGATTCCAGTTCCTGGCGTTTTCGCAGTGGGCCTCGTCCTCATCTTTATCGTGATGTGGGATGCCTTCGAGGCCATCATCCTGCCGCGGCGCGTCACCAGGCGTTTTCGCCTCACGCGCCTTTTCTTTAAAACATCCTGGACCCTTTGGAAGGTCGCGGCCTCTCTGATTCCTTCGCGCAAGGCCCGCGAGACGCTTTTCGGTTTCTACGGTCCCATCTCGCTTCTTCTTCTTGTCGTAGTCTGGGCAGTCGGTCTCGTTCTTGGCTTTGGACTGCTCCAATATGGAGCTGGTTCTTCGGTCAACGTCTCTGGCTCTCAACCCGGCGTCTTCACCGATTTCTACCTGAGCGGCACTACGTTCTTCACTCTGGGCCTCGGCGATGTGATCCCTCGTTCCGGCCTCGCGCGGGTGATGGTCGTTGTCGAAGCTGGCCTCGGCTTCGGATTCCTGGCCGCGGTGATCGGCTATTTGCCTTTCATCTACGGGTCGTTTTCCAAAAGGGAGGTCAACATTTCCCTTCTCGATTCCCGGGCTGGTACGCCTCCCACCGCTGGCGAACTCCTGCGCCGCCACAGTTATCCGCACGGCCAGGATGCCCTCCGCGAACTCCTGAAAGAGTGGGAGTTCTGGTGCGCCGAACTGATGGAGAGCCATCTCTCCTATCCTGTGCTGGCATTTTTTCGTTCGCAGCACGATAACCAGTCCTGGATAGGCTCTCTTACCGCGATTCTCGATACCTGTGCGCTCGTCCAAGTCGGCATCGAAGGCGCTTGCGAGCGCCAGGCCGAGCTTACTTTCGCGATCGCGCGCCATGCGGTGGTCGATCTCTCGCAGGTATTCAAAACTCCGCCGCGTCCGCTGCCTTCTGACCGGCTCCCGGCTGCGGATCTGCGGCGCATCCGCGATACCCTCGCGCAGCATGGCTTGAAACTTCTCGACGACGAAGAAGCCGACCGCAAGCTGACAAGCCTGCGCAATATGTATGAGCCTTATATCTTCGCGCTCGCCAGTTACTTGCTCCTGCCGTTGCCTCCGTGGATTCCGCTAAAGAAGGGCAAAGACAACTGGCAGACAACGGCCTGGGCGGAGACTTCGGGCGTCTCGCGGACAGATCCCGCGACTATCGCCGAGGGTCATTTCTAGGGACATGCGGGGCTATTCCCGATATGCGCCTGGAACCGGGCTGATAAATGGTCTTGGGTAGGGCACGGTTTCAGCCGTGCCACACAGAGCCCAGGAATATGCGGGCTTTAGCCCCTGAGGAGGGCATCAAGGCCGTAGAACAATTTATGAGGCCACCGGAACTCACTGAAAAATCTGGTGGGCGGTGCAGGACTCGAACCTGCGACCTCCTCGGTGTAAGCGAGGCGCTCTAACCAACTGAGCTAACCGCCCATCGGTACAGCTGCGCCTGCGGTGGCGCATCGGATTGGCCTCCAGAGAAAAACCTCATCCTGTACTGGCAGTATACGGAGTGGAATGAAGCCGGTCAAAAGTTTTCAGGCTTGCTCATCGGAGTTGCGTTTCTTCCCTTTCTTATAATGACGCTCGAAGAAAAGCGTTCCAGCTTCGTAGTCCCGGACGTTCCCGGCACTAATAGTGAGTCTCTTCTTTTTTGTATTGAACTGAAGCAGCGGACCAGCTGCACGGATCAGCAGGGTTTCGATTTCTCGTTCGTGTTTCTTCTCTTTGACCACGTAAAACGAAAAATACTTCAGCGCCAAAGATTGGGCGGCCTTCCGGGCGGTGAGTCTCTGGAAGATGTTCCCACGACCAATGTAACGTGCATACCCCATAGAGTCGTGCGCGACATACACGCCAGTGCGGAGAAGAGAGCGCTTCTTCAAGTGGCTCCTTACGCGCTTTAGAGCCTCAAATGGTAGCTTTTCGCCGAGTACCAGAAATAGCCGCTCGACTGCTTCGGGGCGCCCCCGGCCAGGATTGAGTTTGCCAAAATGAATGGTCCATTGATCATCAGCGTAAAGTTTGTCGACCTTCATAATTTTTGTTGCTGCCTTTTTGGCCCTCTTCGGCATCGCACGTTCCTCCACGATTCGCGTAACCCGCTTCCTTGAAGCGACGGCAGTATAGACGAATGTGCCCGCCCCGTCACGCTCCACGCCTGCTAGACTGGCGCGTGCGGCGTCTCATCATCAACGCGGACGATTTTGGGCTGACCACGGGCGTGAACCGCTCCATCGCGGAGTGTCATGAACACGGCGTGGTAACTTCAACGACGTTGATGGCAACTGGAGCGGCACTGGCCGGCGCAGCCGAATTGGCAGCGGGATTCCCGAAGCTCAGCGTGGGCTGCCATGTGGTGCTGGTGGATGGTGTTCCGCTGTTGCCAGCGCAACAGGTTCAATCCCTAGCCTGCGCAGAAGGCGGGACCGCTTTTACGCCAACCCTCGGCGGCTTTCTGCAGCGCCTTGCGACAGGCCGCTTCGCGGATGAAGAGATCGAAGCGGAAGCGACGGCCCAGTTTCGCAAACTCCAAGACGCGGGCGTAGTTATCAGCCACTTCGACACGCACAAACATACTCACACATTCCCTGCTGTGTTGCGGCCCCTGCTGCGGGCGGCGCGGGCTTGTGGAATTCCGGCATTGCGGAATCCATTTGTGCCGTCTCGTCCGCTGGCCTTCGAGGAATTGCGCGGGCGGCCATTTTTGTGGAAACGCTATTTGCAGGTACGGGCGCTACGGCGGTTCTTGCCGGCCTTCCAAGAGCTGGTTTCGGAACACGGCATGGTTGCGCCGGATGGGAGCGTAGGCGTGATCGAGACGGGATTCTTAGATGAGAAATTATTTGCCGCGATCCTGCGAGCCGTCTCCGAAGCGCTGCCCGAGGGCACATGGGAACTGGTGTGCCATCCGGGCTACAACGATACGGAATTGGCAGGCATACGAACACGATTGCGAGACTCGCGGGACGTGGAGTTGCGAGTACTGACCTCCGCGGCGGCGAGAGAGGCGTTGGAGAAGAGTGGGATCGAGTTGATTTCATATAGGGAGTTCGCCGGGGTCTGAAAGGCGGCGGTGCTTCGCTCCGCTAGGGCAGGCGAGGGCGCCTGCCCCCACGCGAGCAAGACGGTGACTTTGGTGTATTGGCCTTTGGGGAACTGTCCTTCGGAGTGACGTTGCGATTACTCTGAGATTGCAGAGATCCCATGACAGAACAAACCACCACGAGCGCTACGCCGGATCTCCCGGTTCGGGTTTGGGGCATGAACCAGGACGGCCGCCCCTTCTTTCAGCAGGCCCACGCGATTTCCATCACTGCTACTGGCGCGGTTTTGAACCAGATTGATTGCATTCTGAATCCGGGCGAGGTGATTGGCGTGCAGTACGGCACGAAGAAAGCACGCTGCCGTGTGATTTCAGTGCAGACAGCGAACCCGGCGGAGAAGACGCGTGCGGAAGTACAGTTGCTCGACGGGCAGTCGTGCCCATGGTCGGAGGAGCTTTCGGCTGAGCAGGTTGCGGCTGATCCTGCGGCCGTCAAATCACGCAGGCGGTTTTCGCGGCATAAAATCTTCTTCAATATGGAGATGTCCGACGAGCGCGTGAATACACCCATCCGGGTACGAGCCACCGATATTAGCGCCAACGGATGTTACGTGGAAACCATGCTGCCACTCGCGACAGGGACAATTCTAAGGGTGGAGTTCTGGATCGATTCTGAAAAACTTTCCACGACTGGGATGGTACGAACCAAAGACCCTGGGGTGGGTATGGGCATCGAATTCACAGGCTTGACGCCGTCGGCGCAGAAGCGGTTTCAGACGTTCCTGGATGGTCTTGGGGAAACCTCGAGTGGATTTGCAGGCTCTGCGGATGCCAACGCGCAGAGCGCCGGCTAACCTTCACAATAAGTACGAAGCCTCGGCACCCGCTGGTATAAGTGACCCCAGCATTTCAGAAATTACTTTTTCAGCAAACTGCTATGGCTGGCCACGCAGAGCCACTTCCCGTCCTGCAATATCCACGTGTCGGTAAAGCGTCCGAAGTGATCGTAGGGCTTGCTGCCGTAAACACCTTTGGTGTGATAGTTCCCCGTAACGACTGCCGTGTTTGCATACATATCGACTTTGACATCGTCGATGTTCATCAGGCTGGGTTTGAATTTTGGATCCTCGAAATCAGCCAGGAACTTCCCTCGATTACTGACTTCCCCATCGTATTCCGTATTCACGAAGTGGTCGCCAATCATGCCTGCGACGGCCTTGGCATCGAGGCTCACTTGCGCTTGGTTCCACATCCGCTCAAGTGCAATTATTGTGTTGGCTTCCGAGGAGGAAGCATTCTGTGAACTCTGTGCCGAGGCACATATTGCGATCACCAGACAGCAACAAATTCGTTTAAACATTGTTTCATTCTCCGGCGTTCCACTTCCGCCGGACGATGTTCCGGCGCTGTACCCATTCTGGGCCTAGTCTGCCAGACGATAGCAAGTGCGATTCCTCTCCGCTATGGAAAACAGTATCGCAGTATTACGAATGTCACGCCCGCCAAGGGATTGGCTCATACTAGAGGCTGCCTAAACTTGATTGGGATCCCTCTACGACGTCACCCCGTGAGTGAGTCCCGTTCCGGGGGCGCTTGTCACTTTTTGCAGCTTGGGGCATCCAAACTTCCAGGAGAGTTACGACCCATCATGAACAACCTTCTTGCTGCAAGTCTTGCCCTTACCCTTCTGACCGGAACAGGCCTCGCCGCGCCTCCTAAAGCTGGTCCTATTGTCGTGGAGCTATTTACTTCGGAAGGCTGTTCCAGTTGCCCGCCCGCAGACGCGCTACTCAGCAAGTTACGCCAGGCTGGAACGATTGACGGAGCAGAGGTGCTCATCCTGGGCGAACATGTAGATTACTGGAATCACCTCGGCTGGACCGACCGTTTCTCTTCGGCGGCGTTCAGTGAACGCCAGAATGAATATGCCCGCCGTTTTGACTTGAATTCTGCCTACACTCCACAAATGGTGATCGATGGTCACGCTGAGTTGGTTGGAAACGACGAAGGCGGAGTGCATCGTCAAATCGCCCTCGCTGCGCGCTCCATAAAACCGGCACAGATCAAGCTGAGCTGGAACGCGGACGGTAAGCTGCACGTGGACATCGATGGCACTAGTGAGACTGACGGCAAGGTTCTGCTCGCCATCACAGAAGATGGGCTATCCACCCAGGTCGGTCGTGGTGAAAATGGTGGCCGTCTTTTGCAACACAATGGTGTGGTGCGCGAACTTCGTGAAATCGGATCGGTTCACAAGGGAAGATTCTCGTCGACGATGAAGGCGAGTCTCCAAGCAGACTGGAAACCCGAAAATCTTCGCGCCGTGGTATTTGTACAGAAACCGGGGCACGGCGATGTGATCGGCGCTGCTTCGTTGGCGTATGCCCACTCTAAATAGCGAATTCAGGGCAACGCGGTCTTCCCTTGAATCCCGCTTCCTTCTGTGACGTTGTAGATAAAATCGGCGGGAACATCGCGCAGCACCTCCACATTCCCATTGGGCCAGCGGATTTCGACTGCATCCATCTTCTCCTCGGCGCCGAGTCCAAAATGCAGCCGAAGATCATTCTGCGAGAGATAACTTCCACCGCTGCGAACTTCCGCCAACTGGGTAGCCTTACCCGTCCGAACCGTTACCCGCGCACCGATAGCCAGCTTGTTGCTTTTGACGCCGGTCAGCTTGAAGAGCACGCGATGGTTTCCGTTTTTGCAATGGCTGATCAGTAAAGAGGGTGGCTCGCCAACGTTCAGCAGCAAGATGTCAACGCACCCATCGTTGTTGACGTCCCCGAAAGCAGCCCCACGGCGCGACGCCAGCGGAATATCGCGAAGCCCTGCTTCAGCGGAAACCTCCTCGAAGGTACTATCACGTTTGTTCCGATGCAGCAACATCGGTTGACGATAGGCGCCTGAACCCGTAGCGTCACCCACCTGTGGATAAACGTGCCCGTTGGCGACGAACAGGTCGGGCCAACCGTCGTTGTCCATATCGAAAAATCCTGTGCCCCAACCCACCAGAGGAATACTCGGCTGCGCGATCTGAGCGTTCCAGCTCACATCGGAGAATCCGTCCGCACCGTTGTTGCGGTAGAGAGCGTTCGCTTGATCCGCAAAATTTGTGACGACAATGCCCATGTGCCCGTCGCGGCGGTAGTCGCCGAAATCCACGCCCATGGAACCTTGCTCCTGCCCTTCGGCACTCAGAGCCGCGCCTGACAGGAGTCCAACTTCCTCGAAAGTGCCGTCATGCTTGTTGCGATATAGATAATTCGGCCCGGCATCGTTGGCGACGTAAAGATCAGGCCAGCCGTCGTTGTCGTAGTCGCCCCAAACCGCTCCCAGACCATAGTAGTGGCCGGGATCGCTAACCCCAGCTTTCTTTGATACTTCCTCGAAGGTTCCGTCGCCCCGGTTATGGAACAGTAAGTCGCTCTCGCCCTGCATGCCCCAGGGTCCACATTGCACCAAGGTTCCCTTGTATTTGCAAAACTTTTCGTCGCTGCCCGGTTCGGGCAACTTATCCATATCCACATGAACGTAGCGGGACACAAAGAGGTCCAGCCGTCCATCGCGGTCGTAATCCGCCCACGCGGACCCCGTGCTGAACCCGCCGCCACCCACTCCGGCCTTCTCGGTCACATCTTCAAATTTGCAGCCGCCCAGATTATGGTAGAGAGCGTTTCCTCCGTACCCCGTCACGTAAATATCCTGAAGTCCGTCGTTGTCGTAATCGGTCACGGAAACGCCCATACCCCAACCCTTGTGGGTCAAGCCGGCAGCTTTTGTGATGTCCGTAAACTTCAGGTCGCCATCCTGGTGGTAGAGCGTGATCATCGGGTCACCGCCATTCTGCCGGTAGCGGTCGACACTCGAACCGTTCACCGTGATGATGTCGAGCTTCCCGTCATTGTCGCAGTCAATGAATCCAACGCCGCCGCTCATGGATTCCACAATGTACTTCTTCTGCACCGAGGAGATGTGCGAGACGGTCAACCCGGCGGATCGGGCCACGTCTTCGAAGTGAGGAACCGGAGCCTTAGCTGGAGCGACGGGAACAACAGGTACGGCCGGCCGTGTTTGTGCTCTGAGAGCGGCAGAGATCAGGCAGCAGAGAATCAACGTGACTTTACACATAGAAATTAAAACTCTGAATTATTCTCTCTGATTTTGTCATCCCGAGCGAAGCGAGGGATCTGCAGTTCGCCGTAAGGAGCAGATCCCTCGCTTCGCTCGGGATGACAAAATCTGGCGGAACATTTGAGACCGCATTCCACTCTCACCGCGTGCCACTAAGCACTCGAGAACCATTCTCAAGGTGCGCTGTCGTTGATGCGGAGCGTAAGTCCGGTTGTTTTATCCGCGAGGAAAACGTCGGCGCAATTGTTCAGCACCCAATCGGCTCCAGCGCTGCGTAGTTCCGCATCGTGAGCAGTAGTCCGAAATGCGATCACACGAGCTCCCGCAGCTTTGCCAGCGCGAATGCCCGCGGGAGCATCCTCAAATACCACGCAGTCCATCGCGGCAAACCCCAGAGCGGACGCCGCTTTCAGGAAAGGCTCCGGGTGCGGCTTTCCGTGCGTCACGTCATTCGAGGTCATGAGCCGCCCCGGAACCGGCAGTCCCGCCGCACGCAACCGGACCTCTGCCAGCGCTCTGGTGCAGGAGGTCACAATCGTCCAGCGATCCGGTGGAAGACTCGTGAGCAACTCGCGCGATCCGGGAAGGAACACGACTCCTTCAATATCCTCTATTTCACGGCGCTCAACTTCACGATTCTCGGCTGCATGATCGGCGTTTGGCAAGTATTCCCCTACGGTGGTCAGGCTGGGGCGGCCGTGGGCACGCGCCACCACCTCGTCCGGGTCGAACCCATGTTCCAAAGCCCACCGCCGCCACACCCGAGCAACGGCAGGTGTCGAGTCAATCAGCACGCCATCCATATCAAAGAGGACAGCGCTGCAACGGATTTCGGTCATCGTCGCAAATACTCGTCGGTCTGATTGATCCAGTCGGCGCGTGGCGGGGTGAAGATATCGAGATCCACAGTATCCACCAGCGCTTCGGCCTTGTGCGGCATGTTCGCCGGAATGGCGAGAACCTCACCGGCGTTGACGACGATTTCGCGATCGTCGATCCAGAACTTGAGCGCGCCGTCCAGGATGTACGTCAATTGCTCGTTGGAATGGCTGTGCAGAGGCACAACGCAACCCTTCTTTAGCAGGACGCGGGCAGCCATGATCTCCTGGCCGACAACAAATTGGCGCTGCAAGAGCGGGTTGAGGTCTTCGAGCACGATTGAATTCCAGGAAACATACTGCAGCTCGGCCTTTTTCGCAGCGGGCTTGGATACTCGCTTCGTGGCGCGCTTCGCACGGGGCTTGCGTCTAACTGGCTTTTTCTTCGCGGCGGCTTTGTTTCTTGCTTTCGGTCTCGGCATCTGACTTTTCCTCCACATCGAAAATGGCGACTGCGAGAAACGACTGATTGCGAGCTACAAGCCCTTGTACAGGCCTCCGTCGACAAGGACGGTTTGGCCGGTAATGTACGAGGCGCGCTCGGAGGCGAGCCACACAATGGCGTCTGCAACTTCCTCGGGTTGACCGAGGCGCTTCAGCGCGGCATCGGCAGCCCATCCGTCGAACATCTGCTGCTCGGTCGCTTGCAGAGTGGCGGCGCGGGCTTTCGCGAGTTCCTTCAGGCGCTCTGTAGCGGTGAAACCGGGCGCGACATTGTTGACCAAAATTCCATCTTTGCCAAACTCATTGGCCAGACTCTTCACCAGACCAACGACACCTGCGCGCACGGAGTTCGAAAGTACAAGATCCGCCACCGGCTGCTTTGTAGTAATCGAAGTGATGGTGATAATTCTTCCCCAGCGCTTTTTCTGCATGTGAGGAATTACCTCGCGTGCAAAATAAACAGTGCTGAGCAAGTTCAAATTGACCGCCTTCTGCCAGTCTTCGAGCGATGCGGCCATGAATCCTTTCGCGGGCGGACCGCCAGCGTTAGTGACACAAATATCCACGCTGCCGAATTTTGCGACGACGGCCTCCACAAATTGGTGGACGGCGCCAGCGTCGGTGACGTCGAGAGGCTCAGCGTAGACCTCGGCTCCTGACCGGCTGCGGATTTCGTTGGCTGCTTCCTGCAATACCTTGGCGTTGCGGGAACACATGGCAACCCGGCATCCTTCAGCGGCAAAGGCCTGTGCAGTAGCGTGACCAATTCCCTGACTGGAGGCTGCAACGATGGCAACGCGATTCTTGAGGCCAGTATTCATGAAGTGGGATTATAAATGCACGCGAGCAAGGCCGTGCGATTGGACGTGAAAACCACTCCTACTAATGGTGGAGGCGAGCGTGGCCTCCTTTGATTTAGAATTGCCCACTTTGATTCCTCGGTCCTGCCTTTCGGACGGCTCTATATATGCAAAGACGAGATTTCATGAAACAAACCGGCACTCTGATCGCCGGGATGCTCGCGGAGAACGCGTTCGCGAAGACTGCCAGTCCATCGCCAGTGCCTGAGGTGGGTGGACGGCTTGTCCTGCCCATGAATCGAAACTGGCGCTTCAGCCGTTCCGCAGTTCCTGAGGCCCGCACGAAAGACTTCGACGATTCCAAGTTCGAGCGCGTGGTGATTCCTCACACGAACACACGCTTGCCCTGGCACAGTTTTGACGATAAGGACTACGAATTTGTGTCTGTCTATCGCCGCCACTTCAAGGTCCCCTCGGGAACGCGCGGCCGTCGTGTCTTCGTCGATTTCGAAGGGGTGATGACTGCCTCGACGGTGTGGCTCAATGGAACTCGTCTGGGCGAGTACAAGGGAGGATACACACCTTTTTCTTTTGAACTGACACCGTATCTCGATTTTGACTCTGAGAACGTACTCACTGTTGAGGTTGACTCCACGGAACGCGCGGATATTCCGCCCTTTGGGCACCAGATTGACTACCTCACCTTCGGCGGCATCTACCGCGAAGTTGCACTTCGCATTGTTCCCTCAACCTACATCGAAAACATCTTCGCTAGACCGAAAGATGTGCTCACCCCGAATCCAACTCTTGCGGTGGATTGCTTTTTGCAGTATTTGGAACCTTCGCATGAAGAGCTGTCGCTGGAAGTCACACTGCGCGACGGGGACAGAGTTCTTGCCACAGGTACACAACGCGTCGCATCGGCTGCCGCAAGTGATCCCGTGCCGCACACGGTCCGGTTGGAGAAACTGGGGCCAGTGGTGCTCTGGGATCTTGCGCGACCCAAGCTCTACTCAGTTCAAGTCCGGCTGCTGAATGGATCGCGCCTCGTTGATGAAGATTCCCGCAGCGTCGGTTTCCGCGACGCCCGGTTTACCGAACAGGGCTTCCAGATCAACGGTAAAGTCGTCAAACTACGCGGCCTCGATCGGCATCAAACATTCCCATTTGTGGGCCAAGCGATGCCGGGGCGCGTGCAGAAGCGCGACGCGCAGATTCTTCGCAGCAACTTTAAGTGCAACATCGTGCGTACGTCGCACTATCCCCAGTCTCGTCATTTCTTGAACGCGTGCGACGAACTTGGCCTGCTTGTTCTCGAAGAGATTCCGGGCTGGCAACACATCGGTGACGACGCGTGGAAAGATCTGGCAGTGGACAACGTCCGCCGCATGATTCGTCGCGACTGGAACCACCCTTCGATCATCCTCTGGGGAGTTCGGATCAATGAATCAAAGGACGATCACGATTTCTACACGCGCACCAACGCCCTAGCCCACCAACTCGACCCGACACGCCCCACCGGAGGCATCCGAAACTTCGAACAATCCGAACTTCTCGAAGATGTGTTCACAATCAACGATTTCGGATTCCCGCTCCGCGCCCCGAATCATCCTCTGTACTTGAACACGGAATTCATGGGGCACACCTATCCCACCAAAACCATAGACAACACCGAACGGCTTACAGAGCACACGCTACGTCATGCGCGGATTCACAACCAGCTCGCCTCGAACCCCCAGTACTCTGGCGGCATCGGCTGGTGCGCTTTCGATTACAACACCCATTACGACTTTGGGTCTGGCGACCGGATTTGTTATCACGGTGTGGCTGATATTTTTCGCGAGCCCAAGCCTGCTGCGGGTTTCTATAAATCGCAGTGCGACCCAGATGAAGAGGTCGTGTTGGAACCTGCGTTCCGCTGGGCACGTGGAGACGAGTCGATCGGGTTCAGCAAAGGAGTCGTGTGTTCCAACTGCGATCACCTCAAGTTTTACGTCGATGACAAACTGATCGCTGAGCTTGATCCTGACCGCAATGAGTTTGCCCATCTTCGCTATCCGCCCTTCGTCCTGCAAACGAGACCATTCCGTGATCCCTGGGGAGACCTGCGGATCGAGGGTTACATTCAAGGCAAGCAGGTGATCGCGAAGAGCTACTCCGGCAAAGGAATCGACCAGAAGTTCATGGTTTTGCCCGATGACACCCAGCTCGTTGCTGATGGCGCCGATACTACACGCGTGGTGCTGCGCGTCACCGATGAATTCGGCGCGATACGCTCTTTCGCCAACGACGCCATCGCGCTGGATATTGAGGGTCCGGCGGAAATTATCGGCGACAATCCTTTTGCCTTGGTAGGTGGGACTGGCGCAGTGTGGCTCAGAGCGAAAGAACAAGCGGGAAGAGTGCGATTGATAGCGACGCATCCGACTCTCGGAAAACAGCACGTGGATTTCGAAATTGTTGCCGCGCCACCGGAAACAGTCTAGGCCTTAGTTTTTGCGGGACTCCTACTCAAGACGGATTCCGATCCCGCCATTCTCGGATTCAATTGAGATGGTACCCAAGACCGGGAAAGAGAAAAATGCTCATGACCCATCGTCTGTGCACCTATTTGATTGCTACTTGGCTGTCGCTTTCCGCATCTGGAATGTTTGCTCAAACGGGTCCCACGCTACAGCCGTTCACAATGGACCACCGCAAAGCGTTGCTCGCACACTCGCCGGTGGATGTCACGTTCTTGCTCGACGCGCCGGCTGGGAAGCACGGATTTGTCCGGGCCCACGGTGGGCATCTTGTGACCGGCGACGGAAAGCGCATTCGTTTTTGGGGAATGAACGTTACCGACTGGAGCAAAGGCTCGGTGATGGTTCCTTCCAAGGAGGATGCTCCCCTCTGGGCGGCGACGCTGGCCCGGTTCGGGGTGAATTGCGTGCGCTTTCAATTTCTCGATCTACCCACGCCACGCGGCCTGATCGATGGCAAACGTGACGACACACGCGCTCTCGATCTTGAGGCGTTTGACCGCGAAGACTTCTTCATCGCCGAACTGGAGAAGCGCGGCATCTATATCAATTTCAATCTTCTGGTGGGCCGCCCGTTCAAGGCAGGTGACGGAGTCGAGGACTATCAGAAGATTCGCGAGGGCGCTAAAGGAATCAGCCTCTACGACCCCAGGATTATCGAGCTACAGAAGGAGTATGCGAAGCAACTGCTAGCTCATTCCAATCCCTACACCAAAACCGAATACCGCAATGACCCAGCGGTTGCCATGGTGGAAATCAACAACGAAAACGCGCTGTGGGTGGGCACTCGCGGCCCGACACCTTACTACGACAGCGAGCTTGCGAACTTGTACAACGCATGGCTCAAGAAGAACCTGAATTCAGAAGACATAAAGAAGTTGAGACAACTCGCAGAAGTCTCCGGTAATGGCCCGGTACCTCTAATGCGGGATAGAGCGCAGATCGAGGCGGCACCGAAAGAGAGATTCTATACGGAGTCCCGGTTCTTTCTTGACGTCGAGCGCGGCTACTTCGAGGACATGCGGAACTATCTGGTCACCACCCTTGGCGTGAAATCGCTAATTATTACAACAGCGGATCATAGCCATGTCAGCAGCGGATATCCGTTATTGCTGGCAACGTCATCATTCGACACGGTCGATGGCCACACTTACTGGCAACACGACTGGGAAAACAAAATCAAAACGCCCATGGTGAACGACCCCTTCAATTCGACCGTGGTGGAGTTGTCTCGCTCAGCGGTTGCCGGGAAACCCTACACCGTCAGCGAAGTAAACAATCCATTCCCTAACAATTGGGCGAGCGAAGGTATTCCGATTCTCGCGGCCTATGGGAATTTCCAGGATTGGGACGGGATATTTTGGTACACCTTTGAACCCAAGGCGTCGCCTGACTCGAAGCCCTATATAGGAGACGCATTTGACGTTTCGTTGGATCCGGTCAAAATGCCGCAGCTTGCCGCCGGAGCGCTGATGTTTTTGCGCGCAGACGTGAGCGCCGCCAAGACAACCATTCAACGCTCCTATACGCGCGATCAGGTCTTCGACAGCACGCTGCTACTGCCGGCCACGGATCGTCCCTATTACACGCCCGGATTCCCGCTGGCTGTGCCGCTACAGCATGGCTCGCGCATCCTCTCACTTGAGGGCGCACCTACGGAGTATTTTGCGGCACTCCCAGTTACAAATCCCATCGTCTCTGATACCAACCAGCTGGCATGGTACTACTCGTCAGAAAACACCGGGCTAGTGACAGTAGATACCCCTCGGTCTCAGGCCTTGATTGGATTCGTGAGGGCGAACAGTAAGTCGGTGAGCAATCTGTCGGCGGACGTGGAAAATCGGTTTTGCACGATTGTGCTGAATTCCCTGGAATCGGAACCGATTTCTCGCGCCTCTGAATTACTGTTGACGGTTGGATCACGTGTCGAAAACGAAGGCATGGAATGGAACGAGCGGCGGAGCAATCTATCCAAATGGGGTGGATCGCCAACGCTGGTTGAACGGGTTGTTGGCCAGGTCACGTTGAGAGGTTTGGATAGCGCCAAGGCGGTTTCTATGCAACCGTTGGATGGTTCGGGGCAGCCGATGGGAGACCCGATCCCTGCTGAGAAAAAGACGGTGGGATGGGAGATACCGTTAGGCAAACCCGTTACAACCTGGTATGAGGTGACGGTCAAGCGCTGATAACGATTGGCAAGCTGTCAACAACTTGCGTTCCACCAGTGTTCTCGCAGCGGGAACCGCTACGTACTCCGCAACCCTCCCGAAGTATGATTCCCCTACCCCCTCCTGAATTGCCTTTCCCCCTTTAGTAGCCATTGGACCCGAAAATTGATGCCCTGTAATCCAACGTTCGTTGGATTCCTGATGGGTAGGCATGGTGGTAAATTTCAATTTTGGGATCAAAATACTGAAGTCCATATGCAGAACAACTGTTGGGTCCTGACGCTGAAGACCGCTGTCTTGACAGTGGCAACTGCGCTCACCGCTTCCGCTGCGCCACCAGACAAGAGTCTGCCGTCTGCGATTGTGATTGACGCAAGGACTGCCCCACCCAAGCCGCAGTCTCTTCCCTTTCCCGCGGGCGGCCAATCTTCGGGTGCGCACCACCTCTCTGTCAACAGCCGCTATCTGTTGCGGGATGGAAAACCCTGGTTTCCGGTGATGGGCGAGTTCCAGTTTTCCCGATACCCCGAAGTCGGCTGGGAAAAAGAAATATTGAAAATGAAGGCTGGCGGGATACAAGTGATCTCGACCTACATCTTCTGGATCCACCACGAAGAACTCGAAGGACAATTCGACTGGACGGAACAGCGCAACTTGCGACGTTTTGTAGAGCTCTGCGCCAAGCATGACATGTATGTTTGGGTTCGCGTAGGGCCGTGGGACCACGGTGAGGTACGCAATGGAGGGCTTCCGGATTGGCTGCTCCAGAAGACTCCGACGCGCGAAAGCAACACTGTGTACCTCGATCATGTCCGTCGCTTCTTCGGTGAAATTGCCAAGCAATTGGATGGGCTGTTCTGGAAGAATGGCGGGCCGATCATTGGAGTTCAGATCGAAAACGAATACAGCGCGCGTGGGCCGGGAAAAGGAGCAGAGCATATTCTTGAGCTTCGGCGACTTGCGCGTGAGGTGGGTCTTGATGCTCCTTTCTATACCGTGACTGGGTGGGACAATGCGGCCATTCCTTCCCGCGAAGTTCTCCCCGTCTTTGGTGGGTACGCGGATGGCTTCTGGTGGCGAAGTCTAGTGGAATTGCCGCCCAATTCAAACTACTTCTTCACGAATATTCGCTGCGAGGAAAATGTCGGGGACGATCTGCATTCTAAGCGCCCTGACATCGATGCCATGGACGCCGCCTACCCGTTCTTGACCGCCGAGATGGGGGGAGGCATGGAGCTTTCGTATCACCGACGTCCGCGGTTGAGCGTGGATGATACGGCAGCCATGGAGGTCGTGAAGCTCGGGTCAGGTGTCGTTCTGTATGGCTACTATATGTTTCACGGCGGCACCAATCCGGATGGCAAACAAACAACGCTGCAAGAGTCGCAAGCGACGGGGTATCCCAACGACTTGCCCGTGAAGAACTATGATTTCCAGGCACCTCTCGGCGAGTTTGGACAGATGAACCCGTCCTATCGAGCGCTTAAGACGTTCCATTTATTTCTTGGGGATTTTGGTTCGAGCCTCGCGTCGATGACTTCGTACTTGCCGGAGCACATGCCGCAGAGTAAGCAAGATATCTCGACGCCACGCGTCGCAGCGCGGTTGGATGGTGATCATGGTTTCCTGTTTATCAACAACCACGAGCGGACGTACCGCCTACTGGAACACAAGAATTTTCAAGTCAAGCTGGAACTGCCCTCCGGCATTGTGGATGTGCCGCGCCATCCCGTCAATGTTCCGAGCGACGCCTACACAATCTGGCCGGTAAACCTTGATCTAGGCGGGACCGTGCTGCGGTATGCCACAGCACAACTGTTGTGTAAGTTGGACGATCCGCAGACTTATGTTTTTTTTGCATGGCCGGGGATTTCGACAGAGTTTGCGTTTGAAACAAAAAAGGGCACGTCAATTGAAAGCCTAGCCGGACATATTACGCGAGACAAAGGAATGGTCTATGTCGACCAGATCGAGCCGAGAACTCAGACTGCGATGCAGATTCGCAATCTGGCAGGCGCGAAGATCAACATCGTGCTTCTGCCACGGGAACAAGCTTTGAACATCTGGAAGGCTCCCCTTGCAGGACGGGACCGGCTGATCTTGTCTGGCGCGCAATTGTATTTCGATCAAAATCGCGTACACGTACTTGCCACCGATTTCTCGCAACTCAAAACCGCTGTCTTCCCTACCCTCGACCATGTTCCGGCTGGTTTCAATCCTGATGGCGACGACGGCATTTTTAAGGTTTATACGGCGCATGTCGAACAAGTTTCGAGCGCGGCGAAAATCGAGAAGGTGCAAGAAGTGGGCGCTGATCCTCCGCTAAAGTTGGGCAAAGAGGTAGTCCTGGTCCCGGACGAGGCTGCGTTCGATACAGCGGCTCGATGGACCCTCAATGTACCGCGAGTGGAGTCCAGTGCCGCATCGAACATCTTCCTTCGAATTACCTACGAAGGGGATATTGCCCGGCTGTATGCGGACGGCAAACTGCTTACTGACAACTTCTACAATGGCACGCCCTGGCTCATTGGACTGGACCGTATTCCCCAGCAAACGTGGGATCGGCTGGAGCTGAAGATTCTGCCACTTCAGGACCACGCGCCAATTTACCTTCCGGAAGGCGCTCGCCCTGTGGTTTCTCCTGGCGGCCAGGTTGCCATTTTGAATGGCGTGCAGGTTGTTCCGGAATATGAAGTGGTGATGGACGTGAAGCCCTAACCTCGAGGGCTAAAGCCCGTATTTTCTATGGCGGCAGATGTCGCGGCTGAAGCCGTGACCTACCCAAAACCATTTGCGAGCGCGGTTCTAGTGGACCGGCGTGATTTGCCATTGCTGTGTTTGGGCGGCGCTATTCTGGGTTTCCTGCACTACGAATCCGGCTTGCGCGCCTGTGCCGCCGGCGGTATCCATGACCAAGCCGCTGAGGTGATTTACCACATTGAAGTAGCCGCCGCCGGCCGACACGACATCCCACTCCTGCTCCGTCGAGGTGTTCGCGGGAGACTGGACGATGGCATTGCCTGCTGTGGTCAACCCAGCTGAGTCGTCCAGCACATTTTTTGTACTACCCGGGCCAGGATTCAAACTCGCAATCTGGAAAAAGCCATTGCTGTTGCTGGAGATACTCCATTGCTCGCTTAGGCTGGGGTTACCAGTATCCACGGCGGTGTGGAGCATGGCGCCCGCTTGGTTCGATCCTTTATCAACTGCGAGCACCTGCCCGTTAGCGCGATTCACGAGCTTGTAGATGAGCGCAGGGTCGAGCTTGCCTCCGAGCGCGTCTACACCAGAAAGCAATGCCGAGTAATTCGCCGCTTTGGGGTTGGTGGTTCCTGAGCTGTCAGCATTGTCGAAAAGCGTTAGGCCGTTCCATACATAGATCGCATCCGGCTTGTTGTCCCCGTTGATAAGCCCGTTGACAGGATCAGGAACATTTACTCCGATCGGATCCCAGTATTCGAGACCCATCCCCAGATTGTTCGGCAGAGTCTTCTGAACATTCTGCACATCAATCAGGAACTGGCGTTGCACGGCTACGCTTGGTGGGGCGTACCAGGGATCGTTCGATTGAAAGCCATTTTCATAGTGCTCGCCAGCCTCGATGATGAAGATGGGTTTCCCGATATTGTTCGCGGCGGCGATGAGTACGTCCTGCTCCACCGGCTGATTGCCGGGATTGGAGATAGCGGCTTGCGCATCCGTCAGAGGGCCATGAAAGAGGGCGTAATAGCTCTGGCATATCGCGTCATACTCAATGCCGTTTGAATTCGCGAGGGTAAAGAACGCGGTTAGATCCCAAGCGGGAGTAATGTGAATGCAAGTCAGCGGCGCGGGAATTGCTGGACCAACCGAGGTATCTGCTGCTGCATCCTTGACGGCTTGAAGGGCCTTGATCTGCAACGTCGCGAAATTGGCAAAGTTTGCGCCCGTAGGACTGTTGGCGCCCAGGAACCCTGTATCCACTTCGTTGCCGATCGACACCAAGTCGGGCATGGTCCCTGCCTGACGGTACTTCATGATCTCTTGTTTGGTGTAGTTGTAGATGTCCGTCTGCAACTGTGCGAATGAATCGCTCGCCCAAGCGGCTGGAACGCTGGCGGAATGGGCACCGTCGAAGAGCAGCGATAGCTGGACGCTCATGCCAAGGTTCTTAGCGCGCTTCGCCAGGTCGAGATCTTGGGTCTCCGTTTCCGCATAGCAAAGGCTGCTGGAGCAGCCAGCTTGCGAAGCGGTGCCGTAGGGCGGTGAGGAACTCGGTCGCAGGCGCACCATGTTGACGCCGTGGTTCTTTAGAATGCCCAAGATATCCGATTGCTGGCCGGCATCCTTCCACCAGGTCAGACCAGCCACAGAGCGAGCTGACTCCTGCTTTTCCAGGAGAGCATTGTCTACGCCGCGGAAGAAAGCTGGGCGTAGTAACCACTGCTGGCCCTGCGTGGCAGTACCAGCCAACGCGGACAAGTCCAGGAAGGCTCCACCTGACAGCGAGGCTTGAAACACATCCATCAGAAGGCCTGTGTTGTTCGCGATTGTGTAGTAACCATTCGTCGTCGCTGTCAGTGTCCATTGTTGGGTGGCGCTGCCAGTGCATGGATTCTGGATAACGTACGTCACTCCCGCAACCGTTGCCGTGTCAAAGCAGAAGCTACTGGATGTATCGCTGATTCGCCAAGCTCCAGTGGAGAGCTTGGTGAAGGCCCATCGTTGCGCCAGGTCCGTGAAACTGCGCTGTTGCTGGATGACGTGATCTCCACTGGCCGTCGAGTCATTGATCAGGTCCGCCTGCAGGGCGCTGAACTGACTCACGATGTAGTAGACCTCACCGTTGATGGGAGTTTTGTCGACGGGTTGGGGTGGAGGTTGCGTCGGTGGCGGAGGAGGTGGTGGGGGTGGCGGTCCGCCTGAGGCTCCTCCGCCTCCACAACCTACGTTGGAAAGAAGGCCCAGGGCGATGCAGAGAAGAAGAGATATACAACGGAAACCCGTGCACAGCCTACCAGTCATCCTCGATCCCCTTTACTGATCACTACTCTTCTGATCGGTACCCACCATTTCGTCGTCGGCGGCCTTGGGCTGCTTATTCATTTGCCGGTACAGCGTTCTCACTTGGTCTTTCGTCTTCTTGATCTCCTGAAAGAGGTGCATTTGCTTCTGCGCCTCGTCCGGCATTTGCAGGCGCTGATACGCCTGGGCCAAGCGGTAGCGTGCCTCGCCGTTCAGAGGATCCGATTGGACCGCGAGCTCCAGGTATTTCCTGGCTTCTTGCGGCTTCTCCAGTGTCATCAGAATGCGCCCCAAGCCCAGTTGCGCTGCTGTGTCCTGCGGGGCCAGCGCGAAGGCCCGCGCGTAATGATCATGCGCACCTTGCGGATCGGAACGTTGAAGAGCAATCCTGCCCAGTTCACATTGGACTTTCGCGCTGTCTCCTTCCGTTGTAATCACGGTTGCCAGCTCTTTTTCCGCTTCAGTCTGTGCCGCAGGGTCACTTGGTGAAGACTCGAAAATCGCTTCCGTTAGTTCATAGCGCACGCCGGGAACGTGGGGATCAATCTCCAAGGCCTTTCTGTAGTGCCCAATTGCGGCATTCATGTCTCCGGCATTCACTAGACGCTCTGCGATGACTTGCTGCATGCGAGCCGAACCGGGTGCCACTATGGCGAGCTTGTTCAGTGTGTCGTCCGCCAATTCCGTGTAGAGTCGCTGCGCCATGTACAAAATGTCTGCGTTCTCTGGATTCAGGTCCACCAGCTTCTGAAGCACCGACGCAGCACGCTCCGGATCGCCTTCCTGGTAGTAAATGCCGACCAGCTCCATTCCGACTTGCGTCTGCAATTTCGTATCTGTCAGTTTTGCAAATGAACTTTCCAGCAGAGTCTTGGCAAATTTGTCTCCCAGCCTCCTTCCACAGATGCCCAGCATCGCTTTCGCTTTGATCAGCGAGGGTTGAACTGCCAGGGCTTGGCGGAAATCTTGTGAAGCACTCCGACAATCGCCCTGAAGAAGCTTAAGAACGCCCAGGTTGAAGTGCGCATCCGCATTCCTGGGATCCAGGGTCAGAATGGCTCGATACTCCTTGGCGGCAGCTTCCGCATCGTTCGCCTTCAGGGCAGCTTCCGCACGCTGAACGTGGGCACGAATGCCCGACGCTTTTGGCGCTACACCTTGTGCAACCGAGACCT
>Ga0210384_10001204_pt1 | contig 36101 bp, 22 predicted proteins | sample IncBWH2MmetaG_FD_160574 | JGI IMG/M metagenome (GOLD analysis project Ga0210384, IMG submission 160574) | Forest soil microbial communities from Barre Woods Harvard Forest LTER site, Petersham, Massachusetts, United States - Inc-BW-H-2-M | ecosystem: Environmental > Terrestrial > Soil >...
TTCGAGGGTGTCGACGGACTCGAAGAGGCTGAGGAAGTTCACGGCATCGATGAAATCCGGATCACGGCGCGCTTGCGGGATTATGTCGCCGCATGGCCTGAAGGTTCGAGCTATCTGGGGTTTATTTTTGCCCACGGCGAATCGCCCGCGGCGGCTGAAGCCACATTGCGCACAGCGCACTCGGAACTTCAGTTCAAATTTTCACCTCGCCTGCCCGTGGAGCATCCTGCTACGGGGCGAGTGCAGGCGTAGGATTCCATTTCCGCCCGCTAGCCTGGCGTAGACAAATTTCGGCCTTCGCGGCAACTGATTCGATGGGATTCTAGAGCGAACCGAGACTCGATAGGGTTGATTAGCCTTTGGATCTTTGTGGAACGTAACCTTCCGGAAGTTTAGCGCCCTCGCCGAAGAAAAACTGCTCCATCTGCTCCTCCATCACTTTCTGGGACCCAGGGTCCAACGGATTGAGGCGGTACTCATTCATGATCATTTTCGAGTGTTCGAGCCACAGCTTCCAGGCTTCTTTGGAAACGTTGTCGTAAACGCGTTTGCCGATTTCGCCCTTCCACGGAATGCGGTCTAGTCCCGGCATTTCCTTGCCGAATTTCACGCACTTCACCATGCGCGTACCTTGAGCAGCTGGCGCGGCGGGGACCGCTGCGGGTCGGTCGGAACAGCTATCATCAGCCATGACTACCTCCGGGCAAGTGCGTTGCATTTCCAAGATACTTCAACGAGATTCGAAATGCCAGTTCAACCGGGGCGGTCGATTTGCGAGGACCTGAAGGTTGAACCGGACGGGACACCGAGAACATCCAAGAGATTGTGATAGGCTCTTGTGCAATGCGTCGCTCTGTTTTTTCCGGAAGCGCCGCACACTAAGAGAGCTCCGGGGGACCGGCGATGAGTTCCAGCCCGACAGACGTTAAAGTAGATCGCAAAACGGATGGATATTACTGCGAAGCTCCCGCCGACCCGTGCGTGATTGTGATGTTCGGCGCCTCGGGCGACTTGGCACGCCGCAAACTTTTGCCGTCTCTGTATGATCTTGCCTTGCACGATTGCCTGGCGCCACGTTTTCGCTTGGTGGGATTTGCGCGCACCGAGATGACTGATGACAAGTTCCGCGAGACAGCCTCGGAATCATTACGCAAGGCCAGGGAAACTGGCGGGGACGACCAGAAGCTCGCGGATTTCCTAAAGCATCTTCAATATTTCAGCGGGAAGTATGACGATCCAGAAGCCTATCGCCGTCTGGCAAAGCGCCTAGACGAGCTTGACCGCGAGGGCGATCTCGGAACGAATCGTCTGTTTTATCTCGCGACGCCGCCGGAGGTTTATTCGCAGGTTGTGGAGCAATTGAAACAGGCGGGCCTGGCGCGTCCAAAGAATGAAAAGTCGTGGACGCGCATCATCATCGAAAAACCCTTCGGCCGCGACCAGAAGTCGGCACATGAATTGAACAGAGAGCTTCTGTCAGTTTTTGACGAGTCGCAGGTTTATCGCATCGATCATTACCTGGGCAAGGAGACGGTACAAAATTTGCTGGTGTTTAGGTTGGGGAACGGAATCTTCGAGCCGCTGTGGAATCGCAACTATATCGATCATGTGCAAATTACCGCGGCGGAATCGCTGGGAGTGGAGCGCCGTGCCGCGTTTTACGAATCGGCAGGAGCGCTCCGCGATATGGTTCAGAGCCATGTGCTTCAGCTCACCTCGTTGGTAGCAATGGAGGCGCCGTCCACGTTCGATGCGACATCGGTGCGCAACGAAAAAATAAAAGTGCTGCAATCGATGCGAGCGCTTACACCGGAGTCTGTTTGGAAGTCGGTGGTGCGCGGCCAATACGGGCCCGGAAACATTGATGGAAAAGCGGTGCCGGGATATCGGCAGGAACCAGGCGTGAAACCCGATTCAGCTACCGAAACGTTTGTAGCTTTGAAACTTCACGTAGACAATTGGCGCTGGCAAGGTGTCCCCTTTTACCTGCGCACGGGCAAACGGCTAGCTCGCGGGTTGACCGAGATCGCAATTCAATTCCGGCAAGCGCCGCACCAGGTTTTTCGCGGCGAGAGTCCGGAGTCCAATTCCCTCGTATTGAATATCCAGCCCGACGAAGGGATTTCGCTGTCGTTCGGAGCTAAGCCGCCGGGTTCAGATTTACACATCAGCCCGGTAAGAATGGAATTTCAATACAAGCAAGCATTCGGTGGAGTTTCGCGCGAGGCTTACGCCACACTCATCAACGATTGTATTCGCGGCGACGCGACATTGTTCGACCGCGCGGATAGCGTTGAGGCCGCGTGGGCGCTTGTGGATCCAATCATCGAGGCGTGGCAAAGCGCCTCGGCCCCTCCTTTCCCGAACTACCCATCCGGAAGTGACGGACCGCGCGCGGCAACCGATTTGACAAATTCCGACGGCCGGCGCTGGCGTCCGCTGTAGAATCACCCTGGTACGCGACAAGTAGGCCGCTCAAAATCGGAGATCGGAGGATTCGATGATTCTTGCGGGTGACCTCGGTGGCACGAAGTCAAATCTTGGGTTATTCGACGTGCAGCAGGGCAAGCTGGTGCGCGTTGCCGAAAAGCGGTTTTCCAGCCAGGCCTATCCGAACGCTGAGCAGATCATGCAGGAGTTCCTCCAGAGCACGAGCGGAGAGGTCACGGCGGCGTCTTTTGGAATTGCGGGGCCGGTGGTGAACAATACTGTCAAAGCCACAAATCTTCCGTGGATTGTTGACGGCGCGATTGTCGCCAAGCATCTGGGTATCGCACGCGTGCGCCTATTGAACGATTTGGAAGCAGCGGCTTACGGCGTCGGTGTACTCGAACCGAAAGATGTGGAAACTCTGCACGCGGGAGTCTCAATTCCGGACGCGAACCGTGTTGTAGTGGCTGCGGGAACGGGACTGGGCGAGGGGATTCTTTTCTGGGACGGCAAACAGCATGTGCCGATCGCGACTGAGGGCGGCCACGCGGATTTTGCACCCAGCAACGATCAGCAAGCGGACCTCTGGAAGTTTCTCAAGGCGCGCAATGATTTTGTCAGCTGCGAGACGATTCTTGCGGGCAAGGGATTCAAGCGCCTCCACGAATTCCTGAATATTTCGGTCCGGCATCCCGGCTTTGACGACAATTCCGTTGACCCCGCGCCGGGGATCACGCAGCAAGGATTGGCCGGAACGTGTACGACTTGTGTGGCGACGCTCGATCTCTTTTGCGAAATTTACGGTTCGGAAGCCGGCAACATGGCGCTGAAAGCTGTGGCACGCGGCGGGATCTACATTACAGGCGGGATTGCTGTAAAAATTCTGCCAAAGCTCAAGGAAGGTGGATTCGTCGCGGCGGCCAGGAACAAGGAAAAACTCAGTGCATTCCTCGAGCAAATCCCGATCCGTGTCGTGTTGAACGAACAGTGCCCATTAATCGGGGCCGCTTACGTGGCTTGGAAGGGGTTGTAGGGTACTGCGATGCTTATTGGATAGCAGTTAATTTACGACGTACCTGCGGTTCGACTCGTTCCCCGCATCGCAATAAAGCATGGTTTCCTCGTAGGTCTTCCCTCCGTGGCTTCCGTGAAGACACCACCAGGCAGGCTGCCGACGACTCTTATCCCGGATACTCACAAATTCACCGAATCGGCAGCTGATCGGCGCCCCCCAACCGCCTCAAGAAAGCGGTTCACTACCCTTTGATACGAAAGTAACAAATGGATGGTCGCGAAGACGCAAAATCTTTTAGAATCGGGAAGCGCCCGTAGCTCAGTTGGAAAGAGCGTCTGCCTTCTAAGCAGAGGGTCGGGGGTTCGAATCCCTCCGGGCGCGCCACTCTTTTCAACGACTTACAGATTGTCCTCATCAGTTCACTCGGTCCACTGTAGTGACTTTTGTAGGTACTCTCTGACTTCGTTGAGCCGCGGCCGCGCCAATATTTCCCTCTGTGCGAAATTTCTCGAATTTCTCAATGGCTAACCGTTTTTGCGCCGCTGCGGGATGAACGTACCGCATCGTAATCTGAATACTCGCGTGGCCGAGCAACGCGCTGAGGGTCGGGAGATCGGCGCCAGAGGCCACGGCGCGAGTCGCAAACGTATGACGAAGATCGTAGAGCCGGAAATGGCGCTTGATCTTGGCGCGCTCGACAGCGGCTCTGTGCGCCTTCTTCACGCTACCGATTGATTTTGGCAAACTGCGGGATGAGTTTGCCAGCAAAGTGCAGCGCAAGCATGCTGCTCTGCAAGACATTCGCGACATGGTTGAAAAGAGGCTGGCCCAGATGCTCGCGCGGAATCCGATGCGAATGGATTTCTACAAGAATCAGGAAATCATCGCCGACTACAACCGTGAGAAGGACCGGGTGACAGTTGAAGAAACGTTTGCGAGGAAACGGAACAGGTCGCCGCACGAGTCTATGAATTTGTGTTTCAGCGAAGTGCCAGCGGGCAGAGTCCGTTGGAGATCACGCAGTAGCTTGGATTGAACGCCAGATGAGCCATTGCCCAAAAACATCTGTATCTGGGCCAGGTGAAACCCACGAACTAAGTCGTGCCCTTCCAATCCAAAAAGGGGCGGAATCGCGAAAGTTTTTGGGCAAGCAGACCTGTAAATGACGCGCAACCTCGGAGAGCCAGCGGTGTCCGAGTCATGGTAGTGGCGGTTCGGAACTGGCGGCGACTGCAAAAATGCGCTTGGGTTATACGATCAAAACGAGACGCACTACCGCCGCACCGGGGCCAGCGCCGTTTTTTTCGGTGGACACAACGGGTCGAGATGGCTAGGATTCGGGGGCAACGGGAAGCTCCAAACGGAAATTCCGGTTTCTTGCTTCACTGTCAGACGGCGAGTCGGACAAGACAGGCGGCAAGCAGATGAAATACACAAATCGTTTGGGGTGGTGCGGAGTGTGCGGAGAGCAACGTGCGCGCCTGCGCGCGGACAGAACGCTTTGGCCACCGCTCCTTTTTGCGCTGTTGTTATGGGCCAGCCCGGCGTTTGCGTCTCCAAAGCACTTCCGAGCTGCTGAACACTCCGGCGCGACTCGCGTAGCTACGAGCAGCACACCAGCGACCTGCACCCCGGAATCTGCTCCCGGAAGCGGGGGCCAATCCTCCGGCGGCGTTTCCTGTCCTCCCTGCGGACCGTTGTATTGCAAGAACAAAGCTGCCGCCGACCAGGAGCGCGAAGCCAAGAAGGCCAGCATGCGCGCTTCGGGATTTCCCGAGCGGCTGCTGAGCCTCCTCGATCAGTACCAATGCGTTGCGTGCATTCGGTTCGCGCCGGATTCGTTCACCATCATGATCGAGTACGAGCCAGGAACCGGGCCTTCGAGCGGGGGCCAAACCTGGACGAGTGTCAGCTACCGGTGGAGCGCACAAGAGGAAGCCCTGGCACGCAAGGAACTGCGCGAGGGCAAAATAAAAGCCTTCTACATCATGAATTCCAGGACGGCGTGCAGATGCTGCGACGACCCCGATCCCCGGACGCGATCGGATTGGAACCCGGTTCTGGAGATGAATACTAGCGGCATGCTGAGCTATGCGAGCCCGCAAGACTTGGGGCCCGATCCGCCGGATTTGAAAAAAGTACCGCCGGAACTGCTCCAGGAACTGCCGCCGATTGGCGTCTATACAAAGCCACCGCTGCCGCAGGCGCATGCTTCGTGCCCCGCATGCAATGCGGCCGCCGAGAAATTCAATTCTATAGCCAGCACTCTCGATTACCTGTGGAGTCAGAAGATAAATCTGCAGAAGGGCATGGACATCACGCACCGCGCTATGGTGGAGCGGGAAAACCAGATTGCCGCAATCGAGTACGCTCAGAATCTGAATCCGCAGGCGGGCGCACAAAACCAGATCGATGGGCTCGAAAAAATCAACGCCGCGCAAGCGCAAGGGTTGCAGAGCGACCAGCGAAAGCTGGATGACCTCGACAACCAGATTGCGCAACAGAACGCGCAGCTGAACGCCGCGAAGGCGAACCTGCTCCAGTGCGAACAAACGCGGTGCCAGTCGCCCGGCGCGGTTACGCCGCCGGCGCCGCCGACTCCGGCGATTCCCTCGCCAGCGCCAAACCCCAACGCGTGTCCGCCAGGACAGATTTGCGGGTCGTCTCCTGGCACATGCACTGGCCCGGCGTGTACGTCGACTCCCGCGACTTCCTGCACCGGACCGAACTGCACTTCGAGTCCAACTGGCACTTGTAATCCAAGCACGGATGGTTCCTGCACTTCCTCAATTCCCAGCGGGAACTGCCAATCCGGAAAAGGTTGCACATCGTCCACTCCCACCGCATGCGTGCCAGCCGCCGGGCAGAGCTGCACGCCGCCAACCAACAGCGTGCCCGGGGGAAACCCTGCAGGCGGTGTGAATCAAGTTACCACCACGACGACCACCACTGTTGCGAAGGATACGCAATTTAGTCCAGCCAGTTACGCGCCTCAACTGACGAATCCTGATTCGAATCAAAACGCAACGGACAGTGGAGTGGCACAGGGGGGTGGAACGCAGCAAGGCGACACGGCGCAAACGCGGAGCCCAGGTACGCCGCCGCCGCAGCCCGACGGGAACGCAGCATCGGAGGTCAGCACGCAGGACATCCAAAACGCTTATACGCAGAGCGGGTTTGCGCCGAAAGGCGACCTCGTGTTCAAACTCTACTGGGGGTTCGTGGAGGAAAACCATTACGAGACGGTTACGATCCCAGCAGAAGCGCGCTGCGACGAGTGCCGGGCGTTGGAACAACAGGTCCTCTTGTTGCAGGCCGTAGCGGACCAGATGCGGGCCAACTACCTGGCTAACATGCCTGGACCGGGAAGGCCGCCTACTGACCCTAACTACTTCTGGAATTTTGAAAGTGCCCGCCAAAAATTCGAGAATGCCCTAAGGGAATACGCGAAATGCCTTGGGGCCTGTCGCGACCGTCAATACGCCCTTCGATTCGAGCAGTTACAGCGGCAACTATTGCACGAAGAGCTCGAGAGGGGTGAGCGGATAATGAGGGAACATCAACTCTCGTCCCGGCCCACCGCAGGTGGAAACCCTCCTCCCTTCAGCCCTGCTGGCTACGCGCCTGAGCTGACTTCGCCGGACAACGGGGATGGCGGTGGCGCGAAGACGGGTGGTGGGGCGACACAGGGGGGTGGGACGCAACAGGGTGGCACGACAACCCCGACTAACACTGGTAAGACGACCTACGAGGGCGGAGCCGCAACTGGTGGCGGCCTTTTCGGTGGGGCCCCTCCTGGGAAGCCCTGCCCTTGCCCGGGCTGTGAAAAGGAGTGGAACCAGCTCCAGTTTGTCGAAGGGGAATTAGAGCGGCTGAGCACCCAAGGGCCCTCCCCTCAATACAGTTATTACAAAGATCTACTACCCATTGCGCAAAACGCCTACCAGTACTGCGCAACTGGTTGTGGAGGCCCGCCGCCAGCCGCACCGCCAACCAACTACACGCCTCATATCGGCGGACCTAGTCCGTCGGGATCGTCCATTCTCTCAGGGAGTGGCTTCTTGAGTCCGACCGGAGTGCTGCCGGTGACGAATGCAATCCTGACCAGCAACATCCTCTATGGATCCACTCCAGTGGCGCCGCTCGAGCAGAACATAACCATCAGCAACCCAGTCAGCTTCATCCCAGGCAGGGGAAGCCTCGCGCCCTCCACTTTCCCCGAGAAGCAGGAGGGAGCATGGCCTGTTGATTTCCTGGCTGATGAGCCCGAGGGGCGGCTGCAGTTCGCTGTCTGGCATCCCGGAGGGTATGCGCTCGCTTCCGCTCGCTATGTGATTTCCCCCCTGGAGGAGGAACCGGCGGAGGAGCCAAAAGGCGGCATCGTTTATTCGATAGTGGCGAATGGAAAATCGAGCGGCGAAGCGCTGGAACTGCAAGCGATGGATCCCTCGGGGAAGCTGCAGCAGGTTGAATTGCTGGAGGGCGCGATTCTCGAACCGCTCAAGCGCGGTACACCGAACCCTGTGCCCATGCAGGCGCCTCCGGGCGGCAAGCGGATCACTCAGCAGCTCACGGCATACTGCGTGGACCGCGCCAAACTGCCGCCACAGCCGGGACAGCTCTACCGCCTGGCGCCGCCGTCAGTGCAGGCGAAGTATCAGGGTGTTTCGTCCGTGCTGCGGGCCGGCCGTGAACTGGCCGCGCGCGGGACGCTGCATCCCGACAGCGATCCGAAGCAGTACGCGGATGCGATCCAGCAATATTCGCTCTGGGCCCGGCTCGAGAATTGGGACCAACAGAAATTCACCGAAATGTTTCTCGAGCACACCAAGAAGAATGCGCAGGCAATGGGCGCCCAATGGACACAGCAGATGGACCAGGCAGTGCGCACGCTTGCGCCCGGACGGTGGCAAGACATTTCGCAGGTGCTGGAGCAAGCGAAGAAGCTTCCCTAGGCCCGGCGAGACCGGGCACGGCGTAGACGGTTCAGCAGCCGGCTCCGAGATCGAGCTGTAGGGCATGGGATGGATCAGGAACGTCTGTTGTTTCTGGGCGGGTTTTATTTTGCGGCATGGTGAGGATCCGATGACCACAGGTCAAAGGCTTGTGTTTCTAGCGGCGCTAGCCGGGGCGCTCGTCGTTGCTCGCCCGGCGGCGGCGCAGCAACAAACGATCCAGGACCGGACAATTTCGGTGAAGGTAAATCTGGACGGCCAGCCTCAGAGCGGCGTCAGCATCTTCACGCTGGCCGGCGGAGACAAGTTTTCGCCGACCACTCCTCCCGTGGCTGTCACGAACAGCACCGGAAGTTCGTCTGTGCTCTTGTCTGGGCTGCTCTCACCCAACAAACCGCATACTCAGTTGGAAATCACCGTGCAGGTTTGCGTGGACGGAAAGAAACAGGTTTTCATCATTCCGGTCGGCTCCGAAAACCTGCTGCCGAAGGACACAAATGACTGCAAAACGCGCCGCATCGGCGCGTTCTGGTTCGATGGCGGGCCGAACGTGGTGGTGGAGATCGGACAGAACCCTGGTGTAACGCAGACGGGCGAGGGCACCGGCGCGCCAGTGCCGGGGAACTCTTTGGTGACCGTGTGGGCCGGCGGCGGAATCGGCTTCAAAAACATTGGCGGTACATCCGGCCAGATCTCTGCCTTCCAAAGCGCGTTCCCGGGAGGGACTTTCAAACCGGGGACGAATGCCTTCGCGGGCGAGTTGAATGGCGCTGTGAATGTCGGGTTCGGCGTGTTTGGCGTGGATCTCTGGCGAGCCAATGCCAGCGACTCCAATGGCAGCGGACCGCTGCTGGGCGGAGGCACGGATACCGCCAGGATCTCCCAGCAGAATCAGGGAATTGACCTGACCGCGGGAGCAAGAATCCCGCTGGGAAACACTTTCTCAGTGTCCCTCTTCGGCGGCGGCAACTTCTGGCACGCCACGATCGACACGCGGGAAACGGTGGCCAGCGGAACCACCACGAACACCTCAAACAACACGATACACGTCACGGGGACCGGTTGGATGGTGGGCACGCGTTTGCAAGCGAAACTCACCCACCGCATGAGTGCCGTGGTCGGCTGGAGCTACTTGCCTCTCCAAAAGGGTCCGGTAGACATTCATTTGAATGAAGCGTCCTTCGGCGTCATGTTCTCGGTTTTCGGGGCGCCGGCAAAATGAACGGGGATCGCAGGCGTGTGCGGAGGAATGGTCATGAAGAATAGAGGGTCCTGGACGAACTGCGCTGTACGCGCCGTTGCGCTGCTGCTTCTCGTTGCCGCGATGTCTGGGTGCGCCTCGGATACCGTGCGCGCTCCGGTCATCACCGGCCTGAATCCCTCGAACGCGGCTGCCGGCGGACCGGCATTCACGCTGAAAGTCCTGGGCACGGGTTTCTTGAATACGGACGTTGTCCTGTGGAATGGAGCAGCGTTGGCCACCGTACCCGTCAGCGGCACGGAACTGGACGCGCTCGTGCCTGCGTCGCTCATCGCTAGCGCGGCGGCAAGTCCGACGGGCGGGCAAATGCAGTCTCGCAGGGGAGATGCACTCCGCCAGACGACCGGTGATTCTGCGGTCACAGTCACCGTATTCGAGAAGCCGCCGGGAGACCTGGTAAGCAATGGCGAGACCTTCACGATTAATCCGAGCGGCCCGACCCCGGCCTGGACCATCACCAAAACCCACATCGGATCTTTTACTCAGGGCACTACCGGCAGCTACACCATCACGGCTACGAATTCGGGAACTGCGGCGACTTCCGGAACAGCGACGGTTACGGATACTCCGCCTGCCGGCCTCACTCCAGCCACCGCCAGTGGCACAGGATGGAACTGCACCGTTGCCGCGACCGTATCCTGCACGCGAAGCGACTCACTCGCCGCGGGCGGCAGCTACCCAAATGTTACACTCACGGTAGCCATCGCCACGAACGCTCCCGCGAGCGTCACGAACTCCGCCACCATTTCTGGAGGAGGCGTCTTGAACCCCGCAACGGGCAGCGATACAGCACCCGTCGCTCCGGCAGCTGCACCAGCGTGGACCATCACCAAAACCCACACCGGCAGTTTTCCTGCCGGCGGAACCGGCACATATACGATCACCGTCACCAACTCGGGAAACGCCGCCACCAGCGGCACAGCTACGGTGACGGACACGCTGCCCTCGGGCTTGACCGCAGGCTCAAGCATCACGGGCTCTGGATGGGGCTGCACGACGGGCGGGGGTGGGACGTCGGTCACCTGCACGCGCAACGATTCGCTCGCCACCGGCGTGAGCTACCCGGTTATCACGCTGCAAGTGGACGTGGCAGTGAGCGCCTCAGGCAGCGTCACAAATACGGTCTCCGTTTCCGGTGGCGGGGTTGCAACCCCTGCAACGGCCACCGACCCGACCATCATCACCAGTGGCACCGTCGCGGGATTGACGATCAGCACTGTTCTGGCGCCCGCTAGCGTTTCCGGCTCAACCGACGCCAACGCCATCGTGGAATTCAAGAACACCGGAACAACCGGGTTCAACAATGTCAATGTGAGCATCACGGGCTTGGGAGTCGGAGTTACCGCCGTTGCGCTGGGTATCTTCAGCCCGCCGGGGAGCTGCACTCTGGCGACGCTCTCCTGCACGCTCTCCGGCACGTTCGCCCCGGGAGACGTGCATGTAGTGGTACTAACGTATCAGGCTACTGCGGGAACACCGAGCTTCACCGCGACGGCAACGCTTTCCGCGCCGGGAGCTCAGAGCGCCACCTCGAACTTTTCTTCGGCGTTTCTGAATTGCACCCCGGGACCTGCAAACCTGTGCGGCCAATACATTCTGTTTACGCGGGACGCCGGGTCGACCTACACGGTGATAGAGTTTGTTGCCGACGGCCTGGGAAATGTCACCTCGGGCGGGGTGATCGACGTCGCACTCGGATCGGGCAGCACTCCGATCCAGTCGGGCTCGGGGTCGAACTACAGTTTCGACGCCGACGGCCTCGGAAATCTGATCATCAACGCGCAGCCGGCGGGCGGATTCAATTACGTGTTCAAGTTCGCGCTCGATCCGGCCACCGGGACGTCCGGATCGGTGATCGAGTTCGACCCGGCCGGGGCGACGTTTGCTCCAGGCGGGGGAACGCAAAGCGGCTCGGGCTTCCTGCAATTGGACACGCCCGACTACTTCGCAACCCAGTTCAACGGCACGTACAGCCTGGGGTTGATCGGGGGCACGGTGGGCAACTCGCGGCTAGGCCTGCTGGGGGCGCTGTCTGCGGACGGAAACTGCCATCTCGCGTCCACGGGAGCCACGGGGACGATCAACAGCGGCGGAACGCTGAGCAAAGGCGTGAGCTTTACCGGCAGCCTGGGGACAAATTGTTTCGTGTTTGCCCCAGACGGCGAGGGCAGCGGAAATTTCACGTCAATCACCGGAACGCCATCGCCCGCATTCTCGAGCCTCAGCTTCGAATACTTCATCTTGGACCTCAATCCGGATGAAAGCGCGAACCATATCCTGCTGTTCACCACCGCTGCGCCGTTCGTCGCCGGCATCCTCACCAGCCAGCACAACGGGCCCTACAGCACAAACTCCGCGCTCGATTGCGGCGTAGCGGCGGCAAATCTGGGGTGCACATTCGCGTTTGGCGGCGCTACGGGCGGCAATTTTCTCACTGGCAATTCGTTTGTGCTGGCCGGACTGGCTTCGCTCACTACGCAGTCGAATACGGCGGGAGCGTTCAGCCTGCTGCGCGATGAAAACAACGGCGGAACTGTCACCTCCGGCAGCATCAACGCGACATACAATTACAACGCCGATGGGACGGGAAGTTTTACGCCCGCCTCGGGCGAAGTGATTGATTTCGTGCTGAACGATATTGACACCGGCGTCGTGCTAAGCGAGGGGAGCAACGTTTCGTTCGGCTCATTCGGGCCGGCGTTTACACCCGCGGGGCCGTTCAATCCTGCCGGTTCCGCGAGCGCAAAGTTTGCCGGAGGGACGCAGTTTTTGGGCGTGAACAGCGCCACAACTACGGTGGGTTTGAACACTGTGACGCAGGCGCCGACCGGATCGAGTACGGGAAACTTTTCCGGAAACATCGCGTTCTGGAACACGACGAGCCATCAGAATTCCGCTGCGCTGACGGGAAGCTACACAACCGGTGCCGGGCTGACGCGGATTTCGGGCACGACGAACATCGTGGGGGCCAACTCGTTCGCCGCCTACCCGCTGGGGACGAATCATTACGTCGTGATTGGAATCACCAGCGCTGACGCAAACGGAGTGCTGGTCTTCTTCTAAGAAACAGATGCCCACCGCTACGCGCGTCTCGCTCGGCAATTGCGCAACGGCGAAACGCCTGATCTCTAATTCCGACCGTGAGCGGGAACGGCAACGCCAACGTCCGGACGTAGGGTAGCGTCGAATCGGTGTTGGTTTATCGGGAGCTCTTTCACCACGTTCTTGGGCCTCTGTCTTCGCGCAGACCGGCAAACTTCGACCAAATGATTGCTTGAATCGAAGCCCCGGCACGTTCAGGAGGTGCCCACAAACCCCACTTCTATCCGACCGGCAAGCCGTTGATTTGGCGCATCAGAAATTAGCGATTTCGATTGCCCATAAACATGTATCTCTGGGCAGGAGCCGGACTGCGTCCGCCATGGGTTTAAGGGTTGGCGATGGGCACCCGTGCGGCGGGGGTTCATCTTGAACTCCGTACGGTAATTCAGCCAGCTCCTGAACGACGCGGTTGCCGGAAAGTGCTGGCCCTCAGGGCTACTCTTTATCTCTCCGTTGACACGTTCGAATGGCTTTGGGATTATTCAACCCGAGTTGGAGATAATACCATTCGCACTTGCTGGCGGATATTCGCGTGGCGTCGCGCGTGTCCAGAAGGCCTGCCTGCTTCGAAACCTTGCGGCGTAGAGTTCCGCGGGGAACCTGTTATCGCAGAGGTGTGAGCTGAACAAACTGGGGAGATACGAGGTGCTTGGGGAACTCGGGCGCGGCGCCATGGGTGTGGTTTACCGCGCACGCGATCCTCTTATCAATCGGCTGGTGGCGCTGAAGACCATTACGGCGAGCGGCGCCGACTACCAGAGTTTGCTCCAGCGGTTTTACCGGGAAGCCCAGTCCGCTGGCGGCTTGCAACATCCGAACATTGTGACGATTTACGAGTTGGGCGATGAACAAGGAGTCGCTTTCATCGCCATGGAGTTGATCGAGGGCAACAATCTGGAGGACATGATCTCACGGCGACTGGTCGTGCCGCTACCTTTGAAGTTGGTATACGCGATGCAGGCTTGCAATGCGCTCGATTACGCGCACAAGCGCGGAATCGTCCATCGGGACATCAAGCCGGGCAATATGATGGTCAACAAAGAAGGCGTGGTAAAGGTGGTGGATTTCGGAATCGCGCGGGTTCTCGAAACCTCGAAAACGCAGACGGGTATGCTGATCGGCACGTTCGCGTATATGTCTCCGGAACAATATCACGGCGAGCATGCCGACGAGCGCTCCGATCTGTGGTCATTCGGCGTTTTGCTCTACGAACTTCTTTGCTACCAGCGTCCTTTCGTCGGCGACACTCCTGCCAGTCTGATGCTGAACATTTGCCAGCACGAACCGCGGCCGCTTCGCGAACTTGCTCACGATTGTCCTCCCGAACTGGAAGCGCTGGTCGCCCGGTTATTGCGAAAATCACCGAATGAAAGATATCAGTCGATGGAGGAATTGCTCGTTGATTTGGATCCGATACGCAAGACGCTGCAACACGAGAGCGTCTCAGCGATGGTGAAGCAGAGCCGCGAACTCGCGGAGAAGGGCGACATTCCTCACGCGCGCGACCTGTTAAAGCAGGCGCTACAGATTGATTCCACGAACTTTCAAGTCCGCAACATGCTGGAAAAGTTGACCACCGAACTAAAGCCGGCCATGAAGCCGGGCACTGCGGAGGTCTCCAAGACAGGCGATTCGGCGGCTACCGAGCAGAAAAAACAACAGACGCGGCAAGATGTAGAGCGTCGCATTCGCGAGATCAAAGTAAAAATCAATCGCGAAAAGTTTAGCGAAGCGATTGAACTCGCAAAACAAACGTTGGCAACGATGGGGCCCGACAGCGGCGTGACCCAGCTTCTCACTTCGGCCGAGGTAGAACGCGATGCGCGCGAGAAGAAGAGGGAGCAGGAGATACGACTCGCCGCGATTCGGTCGCTGCTCGAGTCGGGGAATCCTGGGGGCGCGCGGCGAACTTTGGATGAGGCGATCGCGATGAAGCTGCTCGACCCGCTTGATTCGCGTATCCAGCAAGTGGCCAGGGAGATCGAAGTTGCGAAATCGCGCCCGGCTCCGCGCGGGGTGTCGACGCCGCCGTCAGTTCCCGCCGACCCCACAAAGGAATATGCTTTTTTGCAGCCCGCTCCAAGCTTGCCCGAGAGCACCGCCGTAGATGCGCCGGGCGCCCAGACATCGGCATCTCAACCAGGAATGGCGCAAGGTACACGGCTGTCGCCAAATACAGTGGGTGCGGCCGAAGAGCAGGTTTCGCGTCAATCACCGAGAGGCCAGGAGAGCGGTCCGTTATTGGCTCCGACGGTTTATGAATCCGCGGTAGTGACGCAGGGAACGTGGCAGAAGGCAGGCCTTCTGGTCGTAGCCGCGCTGGTTGTCGTAGCGCTGGTTGCAGGCGGATACAAACTCTGGCTAAAGAAGCCGGTGGAGGTTCCCAAACCCGGCATGGAGAATTCGGCGCCGGTCAGGCCCTCGGTTGACCCGCTCGAAATGCGGCAGCGCACGGCAATGGACGACGCAGGCAAGCTAGTTGCGGCAAACGATCTCGCGGGCGCGCTCCGTATCTTACAGGACGCGGCGAATCTTAATGGACCCTTGACGCAGGAAATCCAGAAAAAGGAAGACGACGTCCGTGAATCGATGAAGAACAAGGATCTGGCGCAGCTCCGGCAACGCGAGGAGCAATTGTGGGAACGCGCGATGGGAGCTGTTGCATCCAAGCGTTATAAGGAATCCCAGAACGACCTACATCAAATCCTAACTTTGCCGGCGGGCGGCGTTCGCAGCGCCGACGCGCAAAAGTACCTCGATACAATAATCCCGCAACGCGAAGCGCAGGATCGGCTGGGGACGCAGGCACGCCAAGCGCTCAAGCAGGGGGATTTCGCATCGGTTCGCCAGATCATCGATCAGTTTCAGAAGAATGGCGGCGATCCAATGCAGCTTCAAAAGGAGCTGGAGCAGCGGGAGCAGGAGCGCCTCAACGCGTTGACTGAACAATTCAAGCAGCTATCGCAGCGGGATGATAGTGCGGCGGTCCCGCAATTAAGATCGCTCCAGACGCAGTTTCAAAGCCTGGCGGGAAACATCGATCCGGGCCCGCGAGCTGATCTGGCTCGAAGCTACTCCGATCAGATTCCGGGCGCGATCGCGACGATCCAATCCCGCGCTGCAAACAAGAACGCGGACGCATCGTTTGAACAAGCCCTCCAGAAGTATCAGCAAGCGGCAAACACACCGGATCGTGCCGAATTGGAAGCGGCTCGGAACTCGTTTCAGGTCCTTGCCCAAGGCGGAGGGCCGCACGCCACCGATGCGCGACAGTATCTAAGTGAGATCAACAATAAGCTCGCTGCGCTGAATTCATCGGCCCCTCCCGCAGCTACACCTGCGCCCTCATCCGTTACGAAACCGGAAGCGGCGCCGGGCAGACCCGCGGACCCAGCCCCTGCCATTCGATCGGTCATCCAGCGATACGCCCTGGCGTTCGATCAAAGAGATGCCGATGGATTACGCCAAATCTGGCCATCCATGGGGAAACGCTACGCCGGCTTCAAGAATTCGTTTGGAAGCGCCGCGTCGATCCACATGGAAATCAACATTTCCAACCTCGAGGTCGGACAGGACGGCGCCACCGCGACAGTCACTTCCACCGCTGTGCAGCAGTACACACCCAAAGGCGGCAAGACGACGAGCCTTAAAGACACTTACGTCTTTCAACTTGCGATGAAAAACGGTGCCTGGTTCATCACGGACGTTCAATAAGAGCCGCAGTTTAGAATCCAGCATTCCATATTGACAATTTCAAGTCGCGGTGTAGACTCCCGGCAATACGCGGGGTGTAGCGCGGCAATTTCCTGAAAGTATCGTACGCCTGACTTCAGCGAGCGACTTCACACAGGAAGGAACTCAATGTCACGAAAACTGCTTCTAGGAATCCTCGCCCTTGTTTTTGTTTCGGCGGGCGGCGTTTCCGCGCAGGGCATATGCCCATTAAACGGAACGTCGAACAACAAGCTGATTTGTTTAATTCCGCAGGTGTATGGCCCGGTTGGACTCGGCAGCGGAACCGGTGCGCCACTTCTTGCCGATGGCCACGAGGCGCATTTTGAAAACGATTTCGTAACTCAATTCGAGCCCATCACCGAAGCAGTAGGAATTCAGGTCTCCCAACTGCCGATTGCTTCGCCCTCCGCCGGCATTACCTTCAGCTACGACCCTGCGCTGAAAACGTTCACCCCCTCGACCGACGAGAGCTTGGGACCGATTCTTGGTGAACGCGCCGGGACGATCGGCCGCAACAAGCTTTACGAAGCGTTCAGCTTTCAGTATTTCGATTTCAGCACGATCGACGGCCAGAATATGAACAAATTACCGGCCATATTTCAGCACCAACCCTTTCCGCCGCCTTTCTCGTCGAATTTCATTACTTCGTGCCCGAATCAGTCGGGGATGACGGGCGCTTTTCAGAACAACCCTTGCTTTGTGCGCGATTTTATCCAGACCACGAACAACATCGATCTAAAGGTTCAGCAATACACAATTTACGCTACTTACGGAGTTACGAGTCATCTGGATCTTTCCGTGGCAGTACCGTTCTTAAATGTACAGATGCGAGTGACTTCGAACGCTACGATCGTGCCGAATTCCGTGGCGCCACCCTCGCCGAATTTCCCCGGCGGCGTATTCCACCAGTTCGATCCATCAGTTGTGCCGGGATGTCCTCCGCCCGGAACACCCTGCCTGAACGGAAAATTTTCGGACAGCGGCAATGCCAGCGGAATCGGAGATATCGTCGTTCGCGCGAAATACGAGCTGTACAAGGGAGAGCGCCTTGGGTTCGCCCAGGGGGTGGACGTTCGCGTTCCTACGGGAGATGCCAAGAACTTTTTGGGCTCTGGAGCGATTGGCGCGAAGCCATTCGCCGTGGTTTCTTACAGCGCTCGAATTGCGCCGCACGCCGAAGTTGGCTACGAGGTGAACGGAAAATCGGTGTTGGCGGGAAATTTCGTGGGCGCGAATGCGACGAACAACAATGCCGCGCTCCCCAATCGATTCGTCTACACGGTTGGCGCTGACGCTTCGATCAACAACCACCTCACGGCGGCCTTTGATATTTACGGGCAGCGCCTTTTGGGCGTGCCTCGTTTGATTCCGACGACGTACACCGACCTTGGGAAATGCAACGACATCAACTGCGACGTTCTGACGCCCGGTACGGCTCACGCGAACCTGAGCGTTATTCCGAATGCAAGCTACAACATCACGAATGCTTCGGTCGGTCTCAAATGGCGCCCCGTTAGCCGGCTGGTGCTCACCGGCAACGTCCTCATCAAATTGGACGACGGAGGCCTGCGCGCGACGATTGTGCCCTTGGGCGGTATCTCGTATAGCTTTTGAGTGACCGACAGCTAGCCGGTTTAGTTCGCCGGTTTTTTTCAGCGCGGCTTTGAGCTCCTCCTGACCATCGATGCGAATCGTCTGCTCTTATCGGGGTTCACAAAGGGTTTGGGAAAAGGCAGACACCGATCTGGTCATTGGCCGGGCCGATGACGGTTCGGGAGTTATTCTCGACCTTTCTCCAGACCAAAAAGTATCGCGCCTGCATGCCAGAATCTGGCGCGAGGACGGTCTTTATTGGATTGACGATCTAGACAGCACACGCGGCACGAAGCTGAACGACGCTGAGATTAAGCGGAAAGGGAAGCAGCAGCTTCAGCCCGGCGATGTTCTATCCGTGGGTGACACCACCCTCCGGATCGATATACTCGACGATCTCGCGGCGCTTAATCGCACCAACTATCTCGAACTGGGAAGAAACGTACCCCCCGAAAGAAGCCACGCTACCTCCGGAATCGACATCGCTCATGACATGGACGCGACGGTTTTCGCCGCCCCGCGGATCGAGGGCTCGGGAGAAGAATCCGCGCGCCGCTTGCGCATGGTATACGACCTTCCGCTGCAATTCGCTGCGAAGGTTCGGCTAGAAACTCTGCTGCCGGCAATCCTCGATCAACTTGACGCCCTGATCCCCGCGGGCGAAATTTGGGCGCTGGTACTACGCGAACCCGGCACGGAGGCGCTCCTCCTGAAGGCGTATCGCTGCGATCAGCAGCCTTACTTGAGCGAAACTCTCATGCGTCGCGCCATCGACGACCGCAAGGCATTTATTTGGAGACGCAATATGGGGCGCGACACTAGCGGCAGCATCGTCCTCAATGCGATGGAGAGCGGCATTTACGCACCACTGGTATGGCAGGACGAAGCGGCCGGCGTAATCTGCGCGAGCTCTCGCCAGGCGGACGCCCCTTTCACCGAAGAAGACCTTCGACTAATGACGGTTGTGGCGCAGTACGCTGCAATGGCTGTTGCGAGCCACCGCTTACAGGAGCAACTGCGCCGGGAATCTGTCGCAAAAGCCAATCTCCTACGTCAGTTTTCACCCAAGGTTGCCGAGCAGCTTCTGGCTGCTCGTGGCCGCATTCGATTGGGCGGACAGCGCAGCGAGGTAACGATTCTCAATTCAGATATCCGCGGTTTTACGCAGCTCGCTCGCGACATGGACGCCGATGATGTCGTCGAAATGCTGAACGATTATTTTGGGGTATTGGTGCCGGTGATCTTCAAGCACGGCGGCACGATCGACAAATTCATGGGTGATGCCATTCTGGCGGTCTTCGGAAGTCCAGAGCCAGATCCAAAGCAGCATCAGAACGCTGTACTGGCTGCGCTGGACATGCAAACAGCGGTAGCGAAATTGAATGAAGCGAGACAATCTCGCGGAGCCGCCGCACGTGAGTTCGGCATCGGAATTCATTGCGGCGAAGTGGTCCATGGATTCGTCGGCACCGCGGACCGCATGGAGTTCACCGTCATAAGCGATGCTGTTAATCGGGCGGCGCGGTATTGCGCAGGCGCCGTCGGCGGGGAGATCCTGATCAGCCCCGAAGTGCACGAGCGGGTTTGGAAAATGGTTGAGACCGAGCGGAAGACGATTACAACCAAACACGAGGGTGATTTCGTGGCCTACCGTGTGAACTGCTCGAAGCAGGCTCGCGCGGATACGGGAACATCGCCGAGCGTGAAGCGTTAGGCCGTCTATGTCTTCGCAAAGCACCGAAGAGCGCGGGTGCCGGACGAAGCGGATCGATCCAGATGAGAATCTCATCCTCTTTGCTGGCCCGGCAGCCGACTGAACTTACTCCGATTTAGAAATGCGGAAGTGCGGAGGCAGACGATTACTGCCCATAAGTCGGATTAACGGACATATCCGGTTAGCACCTCATACGTTCAAACGCTTTTCAAAAGAGAGGGCGCGAGCCGAACAGCTCGCGCCCTCCGCACTCAACTACCCCGCCTTGTTGCTAGCACCCGTTGCAGGAGGCACAGCAGTCGGCTGAATCGCAGCATGACACATTCGCAGCTTTCACCGCTCCCGCGAAGCCGAGCGCGATTACTGCCATCAACACAATTGCACGTATCTTCTTCATGGATTTTTCTCCTTTGAAAAATCAATCATGGTAGTTTTTGTCGGCTGATAGCAACGCCATCAGCGAATATCGAGGCAAAATTCGTGGAAAGATTTCTAGATGCGCAGCAGCTGTGTTTCGAGGAGTGTGTCTCTGCCACTGTGCCTGAAGAGCGGAACAAATTCCGCTGAATGAAAAAACCGAACAGTCATCAAACCAAGATCGGATTTCAGAACGAAATCGCGATCGCCGGCGACGTGCAGAGTTACCGTGTCCGGTTTCGAAGGGACGGTCACTTCCACGGGACAGCACGACATCCGACCACCCCGGACTGGTCTGCCATCGTTTTGTTTCGGCGAAGCATTGCTACACAGCCCAAACTTGATTCCTCACGGCATTGGCCCAATGAAGGGGCTCGGACTTGGTACGCACCAACAAATTCATGATGGACGACGGGTTTTGAAGGTATGGCAGATAGAGTTGGGGCAGATTGTTTTCGGCCAGGCCCCCGTGCCGAATGTCTCCGACCACCCCCACAATCGTCAGCGGCAAGTTTCTCGACTCTGGAATCCAGAAATACCTTTGCCGCGTGAACTGTGGCCGAATCTTGTAACCAATTGGGTCCGAATCGGGCCAGAAGCGGCGCGCCATCAAGGCGCGCTATGGTTGACGCCGCAAATCTGCTGTCTTAGACTCCCAAACGATGTTGAAACACCGTTCACGCTCCGAGACCGAGGTAGCCCTGCCCACCAATGCGGAGTTTCCCATCATGAATGTGCTGTGGGATCTAGGAGAAGGCACGGTGGAAGACATCGCCGCACGGCTACCGGCGAAACCGCGCGCAAACTATAAAACGGTTCAGAGCCTCCTTCGAATTATGGAAAACAAAGGCTTCGTGGAACACAAGAGGCGCGGCCGGGCTTTTATTTTTATTTCGCGCGTGACTCGCGATGAAGTCGGGGGAGCCTCGGCGAAGCGACTGCTCGATCGGAATTTCCAGGGTTCCTATGCAGCGATGCTGGTGAATCTGCTCGATAGCAATCATGTGAAGGAAGAAGAACTTGATGAACTCGAAGCGTTGATTCAGTGGTATCGGGATCAAAAAACGAAGGGTGAATCGTCAAAGTGAGATGGGATCCACTCAACATCTAGCCGGACTTGGGCTAATCGCCAGCGGTTGTATTCGAATTCTGGCCGCCTATATACTTTTTATTGCTCTGACGCGGTTGACTTCACGTTCGCGTATTCGTCATATTCTGTGGCTTATTTTTCTTATCGGGGCCGGCTTCTATTGGGCAACCCTATTGTCACAAATTTTCCAGCCGCAATCGTTCTCAGATGTCGCTGCTCGCTGGGTCGTAGCAGACCCATCCGCAGCCGGCAGCGGCGCAACCACCAAGGTTACGATTCCGATTGCCTGGAACTACCGCGTGGAATTGGCCAGTGAGTTTCTCATGTGCGGATACGTAGGTGGTGTAATGCTCATGTTTTTTCGCCTGGCTCGACGTCGGCGTTCGCTGCGTAAAGCCCTGAGAAAGGCGCGGCCAGTTTCCACGCAGTTGAATCGCACTTTTGAACATGAATGCCGTCACCTCGGGCTTTCGCGACTCCGCATTTTGGAGCTGCCCGGGCTTTCCTCGCCAGGTACTGCTTATACATGGAAGCCGGTGGTCCTGATTCCTGAGGACCTTGATTTGTACCTTGACGGCGAACAGTTCATTGACGTTATGTACCATGAGTTGATGCACGTTCGACGTCTGGATTTCCTCTGGGGCACGCTGGGAGACGTCGTTATCTGTTTGTGGTTTTTTCATCCTGCGGTTTGGTTAGCTGTGAGGAATCTGAATCGCGAGCGCGAGCTGGCATGTGACGGGGCTGTTATGGAATTGCGGGGCGGGCGCCGGGCGGATTACGCCTCGTGCCTTGCGCGGTTGGCGCGCCGCCGCGTTCTCGGCCGACAGCTTGATCCACCCTCGCATTTGGCATTGTTGAACTCGTTTTTGGCTTTTCGAGTGCGGACCTTGTTGGCCGAAAAACGTCCGCGCAGTCGCGGAATGCAGAAACTCGCTATTTCGGTCGCCTTCGTTGCTTTATGTGTTGTCTTCGCGGGATGGTCCTCCCTCTCCCTGGCAATCGACGTCGCTCCACCATTGCTGGTCCGTGCTCCGTTGGTGGACCCTGTCGGGTTCTCGGCGGCCTCCCCAAGGATGATTGCGCACAGGAAGCCGCCTGCGCGTTCCGCCGGGAAAAGGCTACCGGTATCGACTCCACCCGCGGTTAGCGGAATTCCATCCGAGCCTGACGTGATTGTTTCACTCGGACCGTCCGACGCAGCGAACAGTGATGCCCGGACTGTTTCGCCACAGATCGAGTCCGGCGGAATGCTGCCGGAACCTTATGATCGGTCGACGTGGGATGAAGCGCCGGCATCGAAGCCTGGGGTTAGCCTGCCGTCATGGCGACGGGCGGTCATTGATGCCGCGATTGGAGTTTTGGGACGAGTCTCTCAGGGCAGAAGACCCGACGACCGCGACTAGACCTCGGCGAGCCAGCGCTTAGTTCAACCACCGCTTCAACACTTTGTTTCCTTTCGTTGCAAACCCACGTGAGGCAACTTCCAAGATGACACTTGACTCTAAGTCTTATGAAGTTAAGACTTGCTCGAGCTGAATACCGATTGTGAGCGGCGAGGCGACGACTTCAAGTTGCCGCGGGCTGCGGGATGCTGCCAGTTGTGCGGAATTGTCGGCTTTACACACAAAGACTGGGTTTCTGATCCCGGTCGCATTCGAGATGCCACGAAAACGCTGGTCCATCGCGGACCTGATCAGCAAGGTGTCTTCGAAACGCATACCGTGTCGCTGGGAGCAACGCGCCTGAAAATTATTGATCTCCAGTCGGGCGACCAGCCTCTCACCACCGAAGATGGCGACTTCACTATCGTTTTCAATGGCGAAATCTACAATCACAAGGAACTCCGTGCCGAGTTACAGAGCCGCGGCCATCGATTTCGCTCCCATTGCGATACAGAAACAGTTCTTCGCGCTTTCGTCGAATGGGGCACGGACTGCTTCGCCCGACTGCGGGGAATGTTTGCCCTTGCTATATGGACGAAATCTACCCGTAGGCTTGTTCTGGCGCGAGACCGGATGGGAATTAAGCCCCTTTACATCGCGCGCTTCAGAGAAGACCTGTTTTTTGGCTCGGAGCTGAAGGCAATTCTGATCCATCCGGAAGTTGAGCGCCGTCTGAGCCTGGAAGGTCTGGATTGTTACCTGTCGCTGAACTATGTGCCATGCCCATGGACGCTTGTCGACGGAATAGAAAAAGTACCGCCCGGACATTGGCTTGAATGGCGAGACGGAGAGATTTCCTCCGAAGCCTACTGGCGACTGCCTTTTGATCAGCAACACAAGTGGACGCTACACGATGCGCAGGAAGAGCTCGACTCACTTCTGAAACAATCAATAAAGGAGCATCTGATTTCGGATGTTCCCTTGGGCGTGTGGCTCAGCGGAGGCATTGATTCGTCGACCGTGCTGCACTATGCCTCGAAACTGTCCGATTCACGGCTAAAGACGTTTTCGATCTCGTTTCTGGGGCGAAGTTTCGACGAGAGTGCCTACATACATAAAGTCGCCGCCCATTACGGTACCGACCACACCGAATTGGACTTGAATGCCGGCGCGAATCTGCAGGACGCGATTGAAGAATTCGCCTTCTTCTCTGATGAACCGAGCGCCGACGCCGGGGCATTGCCCGTTTGGTTTTTGTCTAAGTTGAGCAAAACAAAAACTACGGTTGCGCTCAGCGGCGAAGGGGCTGACGAACTATTCGGCGGCTATCTAACATACCGCGCAAACCGGCTCGCAACGCGAGCGCGTCAATTGCCGGCGAGTATCCTTGGAGGGGCGCTCGGTGTTACACGTCTTGGGCCGGTCTCGGACGAAAAGATCGGCTTCGATTACAAAGCGAAGCGTTTCCTCGAAGGCTGCCGCATGTCTGCGGAGCGTGCCCATATCTACTGGAACGGCACGTTCTCGGAGGCGGAAAAGCGTTCGATGTTGCGTATTGCTCTTCCGGGTTCGCTCGACGGTTTACTCGGAGAGATGCGTGGTCTGCCGGCTACGAACGATCGTCTGGCGCCATATCTCTGGTTCGATCAGAAATATTTTCTGGCGGACGACATTCTGGTCAAGTCCGATCGAATGAGCATGGCTCATTCGGTAGAAGTGCGGCCGCCATTCCTCGATCACCGGATTGTTGAATTTGCTAGCACGTTGCCCGAGAGGTTCAAGATTCGTGGTACGCGCCAGAAATTCATTCTCAAAGAATTGATGAAGAACAAGCTGCCACATTCTATTCCGTGGCGAAAGAAGGTTGGCTTCGATATTCCAACACACGAATGGCTGCGCGGTCCGCTCCGTTCACTGCTGCTCGACACCGTGTCCACAGGCGTTTTAGATCACGCTGAGCTGTTCCAGCCCGACGCACTCCAGACGCATGTACGTCACCATCTCGAAAGGAAGGCAAATTTTGGATATCACCTGTGGGGAATAATGCTCCTTTTCATGTGGATGAAGAAATGGCGAATTCAGTCAACCCGCGAAATGGTGCGCCAACAAACAGTCACGGAACGAGCCGCTATCTATACCTAGTCGTCGTGCTGTTCTCGGCGGCTGTTTATCTCGCCTGCATCGTTTCACCGCCGTCGTTGGTGGATGATGTCGACGCCGTGCAGGCTCAGATTGCCCGGAACATGCTTGTTTCGGGCGACTGGGTTACTGCTCGACTGGACGGAATCGTTTATCTGGAAAAAGCGCCGCTCGTTTACTGGGCGATAGCGATGGCGTACAAGCTGTTTGGCGTGCACGACTGGGCTGCTCGGATCCCGATTGCGCTCTCTGCCATCGGACTCTGCTGGCTAACAGCTGCATTCGGCGCGTGGGCTTTCGGCCGCCGCTCGGGATTCTATGTGGGTCTTTGCCTGGCCACGTGCGTCGGGCTGTTTCTATTCACGCGGGTCCTGATTCCGGATGTCATGCTGACGTTCACAGTGACGCTGACGATGTGGGCGATGCTCCGGGCGCTCGAAGAGGAGGAACCGCACCCCCGGTTCTGGTCGTTCCTGCTTGCAGCTAGCCTGGGTATCGGTCTTTTACTGAAGAGCTTAGTGGCTGTGCTTTTCCCCGTGGCCGCAGGCGTGATCTTTTTGTTTGTGACGCGACAGCTATTTTCCGCCAGAACCTGGAAGCGCCTGCATCCGTTCAGCGGATCGGCAATCGCGCTGTTAATCGCAGCGCCCTGGCACATACTCGCCACACTACGTAACCCGCCGTATTTCGATTTCACATTCCGGAGTGTGCCCGGTCAATATCACGGTTTTCTCTGGTTCTTTTTCATGAACGAGCAGGTGCTTCGTTTTTTGAATCTGCGTTATCCGCGCGATTACAACACGGTTCCTCGCCTTTATTTCTGGCTACTGCATCTTCTTTGGCTGTTTCCGTGGAGTGCGTATCTGCCCGCGATCGCAAAGCTCTCGTTCAAACCTATCGATCGCGCCGGACGTACTCGATTGCTGGCGCTTTGCTGGATTGGCTTCGTCCTCATTTTCTTCACATTTTCTACAACGCAGGAATATTACTCGATGCCGTGTTATTCCGCGTTCGCGTTGCTCTTGGGTTCGGCGATGGCGGAAGACAGCATTTGGATCCGGCGCGGAACGCGAGTGCTTGGGGCTATCGCTGGAACCGCGGCGTTGGCAGCCTTCGCCCTATTTTTCCTGGTGCGACATACGCCCGCGCCCGGAGATATTTCCGCCGCGCTTACACGACACCCCAGCGCCTACACTCTTGCACTTGGCCATATGGAAGACCTGACGCTTACGTCTCTTGCTTATCTTCGAAGGCCGCTGCTCGTCGCAGCATTCGCGTTCCTCATCGGCACGGTGGGAACCATTCGCGCGACGAGTCAGCGCGCGTTTCTGACGACCGCCATCATGATGGTGATTTTTTTCCAGGCCGCTCGATTAGCCTTGGTTGTATTCGATCCGTATTTATCGTCCCGGCCGCTTGCCGAAGCGCTGTCGCAATCCCCGCCTGGCGAGCTGATCGTGGATCGCCAGTATTACACGTATTCCTCCGTGATGTTTTACACGAATCGTGGCGTCCTGCTTCTAAACGGCCGCCGCAACAATCTCGAATACGGATCCTACGCTCCTGGGGCGCCGAACGTGTTTATTGACGATTCGCAATTCGAAAAATTGTGGCTACAAACAGACCGCTATTACTTGGTAGCTAGCGAATCGGCGCTCCCGCGATTGAAGAATCTGGTAGCGTCCACAAGACTCATCATGGTTGCGGACAGCGGTGGAAAATTCGTGATGACGAATCAGCCACTCGCGGCCGCGTCCGCTTCGACAAAATCCAGTGTGAAGTTAAGGTCCTCGCAGGATTAGCAAAATGACGTCTCCGACTTTGATTTCTATGAGAACCATTCTTGCTGCCTGAGGAATCATGGGTCCACTAGTTGTGGTTCCGGGAAGCTCGCTGCAACGTTTGACAAAAATTTCAACCGTCCAGGAGATTCTGGGAACGATTGCTATCTATGAAAGACATTTCGCAGTCCTGCTGGCGGCGCTGGGAGCAAGTATGGAGAAGCAACCAAGAAATAAGAGGTGGGAGTTTACAACTTGCCGATCTGATCCCGTCGGACCGCTTATTCATGGCGCAGCGATTCCGTGGGTTGGAGTTTCGCTGCTCGATTCGCAGGGAGGTACCCGAACACTAATCCGGTCGAGCACGATACGACGAAGGAAAGCACAACGGACATCCATGATATCGGAACGTGAAGACCTCCGGCTGCCGGAATATAACTGACCGAATAATTGATCGCCGCCGGAATCAATACCGCGATCGCAATGCCCAGGAGCGCCCCCACCCCGCTGATCAACAACGCCTCCATCAGGAACTGGTGCCGGATCGTGTCGCTCGATGCGCCGATGGCCTTGCGTATCCCAATTTCGTGCGTTCGTTCGATCACAGTCACGAGCATAATATTCATGATCCCGATTCCGCTGATGGTTAACGCAATGAATGCCACCAGAATTAAAAGCACCGTCAGCGCCACCGAGATCGTTCTCGCGGTTTCGAGGATGCCGCTCAAATTCTGAACCAAATACTGTGCTTCTGGACGATGCCGACTTTGCAAAATCTCACCTACCGCTGCCGTCACTCCAAGCACATCCTCGGGCCGGTCCGCCTGTGCATAAAATGTCTTGAAGTACTCCGTCCCCGTGTAGTTCTTGATCACAGAAAATGGGACAAGGATCGATTCAGAGGTTATTTCCGATTGTCCAAATGTGGTGACGCGTTCCTTGAAAACGCCGATCACCGTAAAGTACAACTCGCCGACACGGATCTTCTTCCCCACAGCATACTCGGTGGGAAACAAAGTGGTAGCGAGCGCTTCAGAAAGGACGCACACCTTACTTTGGGTCGCGAACTCGTCTTCGTCGAAGTATCGCCCCCGCACTATGATCAATCTGCGGATTCGTTCAAATCCTTGCGTGACGCCCACGAGACTTATCGAATGCTCGACACCGTTGACGGCCATCTTCATCGGATTATCGTTAGTGCCCGCTGTCTCCACCACGTTCGGGACTCCAACTTTGATAGCCTCTAGGTCGGCGGGAGTAATTTCGTCTGCCAGCCGCTCAGCGCGAGATTGCACCACCTGTCCATAAACCAGATTCGCGCCAACGCCCTCAATCTGCGACACGACGTAACGTTTCCCCGTGAGCGCCACCGTCACCACAAGAACGATGCACGCACTGCCAATGACTACGCCCAGCGTCGTCAGCATCGTGCGGATCTTATTCACTCTCAGCGCTTGCAGAGCCAGGCGCCACGTCTCGCCCAGGAGGATCGGTTTGTATCGGACTTTCGCCACACAGCCCCTTTCGGATTTGATGCGCGAAACCACGAACGAATGCATTAGGAACCCAATACCTAGCTGATTGTTGGGCGCGATGGAAGCCTCTATTTCTTGGAGTTTCGCTATATTGACGGACAATAGAATTTCGGTCTTGCCCTCGCTACATCAGCCAGTGTACTCGTGGCGCGGGGCCGAAAGTTCAAAGACTATTTGATTTTGGGTACGGCAGTAGAGCGACCAGTGGCACCAGCAAGAAGTCAGGTGTACGATTGTGCTCGCCGAGTGGCAGAGCTGAATTTCCATGATAGAACAGGAACCCTCAAGAAGACTGGAAGAACTAATCCGCGAGCGAGCTCGGCTGGATGTCGAGCTCGAGCGCTGCAAAGAACTGGTCACTGTGCTGTTTGTGGACATCGTCGGGTCCACTCGCTTTTACGACGAGCATGGCGATGTCGCCGGCTTGGTGATGGTTCAAAAGTGTTTGGACGTGCTGATCCCGTTGGTCGAACAGCACGGTGGTACGGTGATCAAGACGATAGGCGATGCGGTTCTCGCACGTTACTGCGATGTCGAAGGCGCGGTGCGGTCTGCGGTTGCGATGCAACGCAACATGGCCGAGCGCAATCGCCACAGGCCTCCCGTCGATCAGATTCACGTTCGCGTCGCGATCAACGTTGGATTGGCCCTCCTGAAGGGCAACGATGTTTTCGGCGATGTGGTCAACGTGACTGCTCGAATCGAGGCCGCCACCGATGCCGACGAAATTGCTATTTCGCCCTCTGTTTACGAGAAAATCCGGCATCTTCCCGATATCCACGTTCGGAAGAAGGCCTCCGGTGTAGAGTTGAAGGGAAAGGTGGGAAAGCTGGACCTGTATGCGGTTGTGTTGGGTCCGGACGAGAGCGTGGGGCCTGCGCCTCCCCGCCCCTCGAAAGAACAGTTGGCGTTCGCTACGGGCCTGCATTCGAATCTAGCTGAACTCGTTCAGCGCGGCACCAGCGGCGGCACTGCTGGCCCCGACTCGGCGCAAGCGAGCGTGGCTTCGCCCTCTGCTCGCGGCCTCGACAAAACCGCGATTCTCGGCGCGGCAGGTATTGAAGAGCTCCCACGGAAGGCGCTACGTTTTGCGTTGGTGCGGGTTCGCGCGGACGGCAGCTTGGGGGAGCGACATGTGCTTGATCATCCCGGCATAATTGCGGGACAGAAGGGAGAGATATCCCTATCCGACGACCCGTTGATAGCTCCAGAGCACGCGCGTCTTACTCAGCTCGGCGACGGAGTGTATGTCGAGGATTTGGGCAGCCCGAGAGGCGTATACGTCTGGCTTCGCGAACCGCACAGGCTGAAAGCTGGAGATATCTTCCAAATCGGGCAACAAAGGCTGCGTTTTGTGGCACATGGAAGCGATGTACGTTTCCCAAAGAAAGTGTCTCCGGACCGCACGATTGCCTTCGTTCCGGACGCGGCGGCCACGGCACAAATGGCCTCGGTGGTCAAACTAAATTCGAAAGATGAAGAAACGGACCACTATGAGCTCCTTGGCGCCGAGACTTCGTTCGGGCGCTCCAAAGGGACTTTCACCTTTCCAGACGACCCGTATCTCTCAGCCGCCCACGCGCGAATCAAGCGTCGCGATGGCGATTATTTTCTCGAAGATTTAGGAACCCGAAACGGCACTTTCGCTCGGATCCGCAAACGTGCGTTGGCGCGCGACGGCGATACTCTGATGATTGGAAACCAGCTGCTTCGCGTGCTTGCTGATCGACTCACGGACTCTCGGGCTTGAGCGGGATTGACCCAGTGCTTAGAATTGCGCGCGGTCGTCGCGATGTGGTTGGACGTGTGAAATTTGGCTCTGCGAGGCAGCCCAGCTCGCTATGCTAAGCAAACTCGGCAAGTATAAAATCCTCGGCGAACTCGGCAGCGGCGCCATGGGCGTTGTCTATCGGGCCGAGGACCCCAGGCTGGGCAGGCTTGTCGCCCTGAAAACTACGAATGCGGAAGTAGCCGGGAATCCCGACCTCCTCCTGCGTTTCTATCGCGAAGCCCAAGCGGCTGCCAAGCTTACCCATCCTAACATCGTCACCATTTATGAGATCGACGAAGCGAATGGCGTGCCGTTCATCGCCATGGAGTATCTCGAAGGAGAAAGTCTTCAGAAAATCATCGCCGAGCGCCGCGATGTTCCGATCCTGAAAAAAGTCCAGATCGTCATCGACACCTGCAAGGGCCTTGACTATGCCCACCAGCACGGCATCGTGCATCGCGACGTCAACAGCGGGCAAGTGAAAATTGTTGATTTCGGGATCGCGCGAGTCGGTGCCTCCTCGATGACGCGCACGGGCGTCGTGCTGGGCACGGTGATGTACATGTCGCCCGAGCAGGTGCAGGGCATGACGGCCGACGGTCGTTCCGACGTTTTTTCTCTCGGTGTCGTTCTTTACGAACTCCTCACTTACGAGATGCCATTTCCGGGCGACGATGTGCCCTCGATTCTCATCAAGATCATCAATGAACCGCCGCAACCCATCACCAAGTTTATTCCGAAGTGTCCCCCAGCTTTAGAACAGATCGTCCAACGCGCACTGACGAAGGACCGTGAGAAACGCTATCAGTCTGCCGAAGATATGGCGTTCGACCTACAGCGGATCGCCGACAGTTTGAAGCGCGACACGATCGACGTGTTCCTCGAGCAGGGTCAGCGTTCTCTGCAGCACGGCGATTTCACGATCGCCAAGGAATCATTACAAAAGGTTCTAGAGATCGACAGCAGCCACCAGTTGGCGAAAGACCTGCTCGCCCAGGTTCGGGACAACATTCAGTCTCGTCTACGCGAACAAAAGGTGGAACACAATCTTGCCCAGGCCACGGAGGCTCTGGAGGCAGAACAGTTCGAAGATGCACTGGGGTGGATCGATGAAGTGCTTCATTTGGATCCCGGGAATGAAATAGGCAAACAGTACAAGCAGCTCGCAGTCGAAAAGCGCGACCGCGCAGCGAAAATCCGACGCCATCTCGAGCGCGCGGAAAAACTTGCCGCCGAGGCGGACCTCCCAGGGGCGAAAGCCGAGCTACTAGCCGTGCTGACAATTGAGCCGGACAATTCCGCCGCACTCGGAATGATGGACTGGGTGAGTAGGGATCTCGACGAGCAGGAGCGGCTTCGCCAAGTCGCTGAATATCTCGAAGGCGCTCGCGCTCACTTAGCGAAAAAGAATTTCGACAAGGCCCTCGAATCCTTGGACCGTGCCCGCGAGCTCGACGCCATCAATATCGAAGTCGACGCATTAACACGCCTGGTCCGCGCCAATCAGCAAAAGGAAGAGAGACGTAAGCTACTGGTCGAGCGCGTAGCCGAAATCGAAGAGGACCTCAGCAAAGGAAAACTGGAACTTGCGCAAAAGGCGGCCGATGATGCGCTGCGTGAATTCCAAGATGAGCCTCAGATATTGCGGTTGCACGCGCAGGTAGTTCGCCGCTTGGAGGTCGACAAGAAGCGAAGCTACGTCGACGAACAATTGCAGGCCGCCGGCGATTTCGTCCAAAAAAACCAATTCTCATCCGCATTGGCGGTCCTCGAGCGGGCAATCCAAAAGATACCGGATGATCCCCGGTTATCTGCCTATCTTAAGTCCGTGCAGGAAACCCACGAGCAAAGCGCCCGCGAAGAGGTGAGCCGGGAGGCCGTCCAAAAGGCGAACGAGCAGGTACGCGCCAAAAACTTCGACGGCGCGATCCAAATCCTGGAAAAGAGCCTGAACCAGATCGGGCAGTCTCCCGAGATAACCGATTTGCTTCAATTCGTCCGCGAGCGCCAGACGGAACAGCAACGGGAAGAACGCACTCGCCGTGTGTTGTCGCGCGCACGAACCCACCTGAGCGAGCATCAGTTTGACGAAGCCGTGCAGGTTCTGGAGCGCGGTCAAGCGGATTTGAAAAGCACCGAGATCGAGGCGCTCCTCGCCGACGCCTGTCAGCAGCGTGAACAATTTGTGAAACGTCGCAAAGAGATCATTACGGGCGCTCTCAAACTTCTCCAGTCGGGCGACGCGGCCAAGGCCGTCGCACTGTTCGAGCCCGCGCCAAAAGCGTATTTCAAAGACGAAGAATTCCAGCGCGTATATTCCCAATGCTGGCAAAGCCTCGATCGCGCTCATTTTGTGCGCACTGCGGTCGATCAAACCGAGAAAGCGCTCGCCGAAGAAGACCTTGGATCCGCCCAGTCAGTGCTGGATCAGGCGCTGAAACAGTATCCCAGTGAAGCCGCGCTGCTGGCGCTTCAGAAGCGGTTACGGGAAGAGGAGCTTCAGCTGCGACGCGAGCAGCGAAAGAAACTCCTCGAGGAAGCCCGAGTCGCGCTGGGCCGTATGGAATACGCCGGTGCCATCAAGTTGCTCAACTCGCTATCGTGGGAATCGCCCGACCTATCAGAATTGGCTGCGCAAGCCAAATCCCTTCTCGACGAGGCCGACCGGCGCGAAAGCGAACGCCAGGTGCTTTCCCGAGCCCAAGGTTATCTGCGTGAAGAACAGTATGCGGACGCGGAGAAATTCCTGCTGGAGGCTCGAACCAAATTAAAAACCACTGAAATCGACGCGCTTTTGGCGACGGTTCGAAAGCAGCGACAAGCCTCCGAGCTGCGGCGTGAAGAAATCATCGCCAGTGCGCTGCAAATGCTGCAGTCCGGCGAAGCGGCAAAGGCAGTGGCTCTTTTCGACGGAGCTCCGAAAGCCTACTTCAAGAACGAAAACTTTCAGCGCGTCTATTCTCAGTGCCGCCAGGACGTGGACCGGGCCAATTTCGTGCGCACTGCTGCGGACCAGATCAAGAAATGCTTGGCCGAAGAGGATATCAGTGCCGCTGAATCACTGCTCGATCAGGCGCTGAAACCCTATCCCAGCGAGCCGACACTACTGGCGCTTCAGAAGCGTGTCCGGGAAGAGGCGTCTCGGCTGCATCGGGAAGAGCGGGCCAAGCTCCTGGAAGAAGCGCAGGTGGCAGTTGGGCGCATGGAATACCCACACGCGATAGAACTGCTGACGTCGGTCACGTGGGAATCAGTCGACTCGCCCGAGCTAGCAGCGCAGGCAAAGTCGCTGCTCGAAGAGGCGCAGCGACGCGCGAGCGAACAGGGCATCCCGCAATTGGTGCGCGTTCCCACAAAACGCCGGGAGCCTCGCGTTGTATCCAAGAGCGGGGCTTCGAGGGAACCAGCGGCGTCCAGGAAGCCGCTGATTGCCGTCGCGGCGATATTGGGTGTCGCGGCCATCGTCCTAGCCGGTGTTTGGACATGGTACGCACGGGGCCGGAGCGCCTCCGGCTATATCCAGCTGACGGCGGCTCCGTGGGCCGAAGTTGCCAACGTGAGCAATGCGAAAGGCGAGCATCTGAACATCACCGGGGAGACACCGCTCCAGGTCGCACTCCCGCCCGGGCGCTACGTAATCGAGCTGAAGAACGGCCAAAGCAATTGCAAAGTGGAAGCCTCCGTAGAACGAGCGTCGGTATCCGCGTATAGTTGCGTTTTTCCTGAGGTAAAGATTGACGATCTTGTGCAAAAGCTGCTCTCGGCGTATTGAGCTTGTTGGACTGGTCCTTCTCGGTCTTGCAGCGGCCGTGTCTCTTTTTGCTTTCGCCGCATCTGCCCAACAGACCCTCGAAGAACGCTATCAAAAAGCTATCCAATCCTTCAACGAAGCCAAGATGGAGGACGCCTGTGATGCCCTAAAGCAGATCGAGAAGGAAAACGCTGGTTACAAAGACGTCCGCACTTATTTAAACCCCGCGTGCGATTCCGCGAGACGAACTTACGAACAAGAAGAGAGGCTGTACAAGCAGGGGCTGGAGCTTTTCAAACAGGGGCAATTTGATCAAGCCAAGCCAAAATTTACGCAGGGCCGCAGTCTCGCCCTGAACCATCCTAAGTATCGTGCTGAAATGGACGACTATCTGAAGAAAATCGAAGCTCGGGTGCGAGAGGAAAATCTTTTCCAACAAGCCGTTCAACTCTTTAACGAAGGGCGGGATACCGAAGCTGCAACTCAATTCGGGCAAATCGAACAGGCAAAGGGCGCGCGAGCCGACGATGCCCGCTCGTACCTACAGCGCATCAAAGACCGCCGAGAAGCTGAGATCCGGAAAAAGGAGAACGAGAGCGATCAGCAGGCGTTCGATGAGGCCGTCAGGGCCTTTAATGACAAACGCTATCCAGATGCGAAGACGCGCTTCAAGGCATTGATTCAAAAGGGAGGTTCCCATGCCGCCGAAGCTCAGTCCTACGTTCCTCGAATCGACGCGGCCCTCAAGGAGGATGCCGTCGTGCGCGAGAAGACGAAGAAAACGGTCGCGGATGCCGGAAAAGATCCCAGGCAGGTTGCCCAGCAACTCATCGAAGAAGCTCGCGCGGACGTGAGCGGCCTACAGTACGCGGCAGCAGTCGACAAGCTGAAGACAGCCGAAATGCTCGATCCGGCAAATCATGAAGTTCCGCCCCTGCTGAAAACCGCTCAGGAAATGGCGGACCAAGAGCCGCTGCGCCTTGGGCTCGAAGCCTACTTTGCGGGGAAGTACGATCAGGCGGAGCAGCAGTTTGGCGCGTACCTGGCCAATCACGGGCGCAAGATTGCGCTCGCTTACTTCTTCCGCGGAGCCACCCGTGCCTCGCGTTACTTTCTCTCGGGGGAGCGAGATACCCAGCAGAAGGATCTTGCGGTGGCGGACTTTCGCGCCTTGAAGAAAGACTCGCGCCAATTTCAGCCTCCAAAACAATACGTCTCTCCGAAAATCATGTCTCTATACTCGCAGAGCGCAGGCGCGAGCGCGCCGTAACTTTTCCTGTCGAGAAAGGCAGAATTGGTTTGACAGGCAATCTCGCGTTGAGTAGCATTCGCCAGTTTATGGATTCCCACAGATTGCCTCATAGAGACACAGCTTGCATAGGAGCAAACCGATGAGGACGCCGCGCCGTTCCGTCATTCTTGTTCTGATTTTTGGTGCGCTATGCCTTCACGCGCGGGCCGGCACCCAGAATGCCACCATCACTGGCGAGGTCTATGCCACCGGAACACCGGTTTCCGGAGCAACGGTTCACTTAATCAACGCTGGCGTCGCCTTCTCCCAAACGCAGACCACCGGATCCGACGGCACCTACACCTTTAACAACGTTCCACCTGCAGAGAACTACGTGATCTCCGTCGAGAAGAGCGGTTTCTCCCCGGCCGTACTGACCAATATTATCGTTCAGGTGGACGAGGAGAAGCTCGTGTTGCCGCCTTTCCTGCTCGTGTCGTCGGTCCAGGCAAATCCGCCGGTCGCGGTGCAAGCACCTTCCCAACCGCAGCCGCAAGTAGCTGCGCCGGCTCCGCGGCAGTCGCCGAGAGCGCCCTCGGTTTCGGTTGAGCTCTTGAGCACTACCCAGAGCGGAGTGATCGATAGCCGCTCGGTTCACACGCTTCCGCTGGCCAATCGCGATTTCATCGATCTCGCACTGCTCGTCCCGGGCACCTATCCTGTGGCGCAGGGTTCGGTCCTTCAAGGCGCTTCGTTGTCCGTCGACGGAGCCCGCGGCGACATGAACAACTTCTTGCTCGACGGTGCCGACAACAACGACTACACCCTCAATCAATCGCTGCCGTTCCAGATCGTCGAGGCCCTCCAGGAATTCCGCGTGCAAGCTTCCACTGAAAACGCGGAGTTCGGACGCAGCGGGGGCGCCCAGATTAACCTCGTCAGCCGCAGCGGTAGCAATGCCTTCCATGGAGAGCTTTTTGAGTTCAATCGCAACTCGGCCCTCAGCGCCGGAAATTTCTTTTCCGCTTTCAGCGGAGGCACCTTCGATCAATATGCTCGGGAAATACAAGTCAGCATTCCGGGCGCGAATCCGTTTGCCGACCCCACGTTGGCCCCTCTGTTTAACTTGCACAATTCGTTTCTGAACCAAAATCAGTTCGGCGGCAACATCGGGGGCGCACTGGTCAAGGACAAGT
>Ga0210384_10001205_pt1 | contig 36082 bp, 36 predicted proteins | sample IncBWH2MmetaG_FD_160574 | JGI IMG/M metagenome (GOLD analysis project Ga0210384, IMG submission 160574) | Forest soil microbial communities from Barre Woods Harvard Forest LTER site, Petersham, Massachusetts, United States - Inc-BW-H-2-M | ecosystem: Environmental > Terrestrial > Soil >...
GGTCCCCATGGCCATCGACACTGCCCACCATCGGTTGTTCAGCGGATGCCGTAGCGGAGTGATGGCGGTCTCCGATTATCAGGCTGGCAAGGTAGTCGCCACGCCCTCGATTGGCGACGGCGCGGATGGCGCCGGGTTCGATGCGGCATCAGGCGACGTGTTTTCCTCAAATGCGGATGGTACCCTCACCGTTTTACATCAGGACTCTCCGGACCAATATCACGTCATGGAAAACGTACAGACGCCACAGGGCTCGCGCAATATGGGCATCGACCCCGCCAACCGCCGCGTGTTTGTCGTTTCCGCGAAGTTTGGGCCGGCGCCTGCGAGTGGGAGGGGCAGAGGACCCGTGCTACCCGGATCATTCACTTTGATGGTGATCGAGCGGGATCCAGCGGCGCACTAACGATTGACAGTCGTGGTTATCGGAGTGTGGCTTTTTGCCCCGCACTGCCTTCGGGCCACATTCCGATTAGACCGTTTCGAGGAAGGGCTGTTGGGAGCTGCTGGGACAAATCCTGGCATGGAAAAATGAGACTCAAGAGTCCAGCTGGAGACAACGAGGTGTATACTGCCCGCCTGGGATGGCCAAAAGGAAATGCCAGATATATTTCAGCTGACCAATCCTCAGAAGCGATTCTTGCCCCCGCCTGCCGAAGACCCAGGCGAATTACGCTCCTTCCCTCCTCTCGGTTCAGCAATCAAGGTTCTGATGATCTGGCCGAAGATTCCACCCTCATTCTGGAGCTTTCAAGGAATGATGAACCTTGTTCCCGAGAAAACCACGATGCCTCCGCTTGGGCTGATCACCGTTGCCGCCTTGTGTCCCAAAAACTGGACAATCCGGCTGATCGATCGCGCCTTTGACGAACTCCTCGATGCGGACCTCCTATGGGCGGACTTGGTCATGATCAGCGGAATGCAAGTCCAGAAGGCCGATGTCAAAGATATCCTCAGTCGCGCCCGTGGGCTCGGGAAACGCACGATGGTTGGAGGACCCTATGCCAGCACTGAGCCGGAGGCTCTGCTCGCTTTTGCCGATCACGTGGTTGTTGGTGAGCCGGATGAAATGTTCGCCACAATCGCCACTGGTTTGGAGACCGGTCTTGCCCGACGGCTCTACGTGATTCATGAAAAACCTGATTTGAGTAAGACTCCAACGCCTCGCTTTGAACTGCTAAAACTCGAAAATTATGCCTTCATGGCAGTGCAATTCTCCCGCGGTTGCCCCTTTCAATGCGAATTTTGTGACATCATTACCATTTACGGGAGAAAGCCCAGGACGAAGCCTCCCGGCCAATTATTGGCAGAGCTAGAGGCCTTAGTTGAACTCGGCTGGCGCAAGCATGTCTTCATCGTCGACGACAATTTCATCGGGAACCACAAGCTCGCTCTCGAACTGGCCCGGGAGATGGAACCCTGGCAGGAAGCTCGTGATTACCCTTTGCTGTTTTTCACGGAGGCATCCATCGATCTCGCTCACAGACCCGAGTTGATCGAGGCCATGGTCAAGGCGAACTTTTTCTTTGTCTTCATCGGGATTGAAAGTCCCTCCAAAGAATCGCTGAAGGAAGCAAGAAAATTTCAAAATCTGCGGGCTGATCCACTGAAATGTATTCGCTTCATCCAAAGCAAAGGCCTGTGGGTCACAGCAGGTTTCATCGTTGGTTTCGATTCCGACACGGAGGACATCTTCGAGCTACAAAGGGACTTTATCGAGCGGGCTGCCATCCCGTGGGCGATGGTTGGGCTTCTGCAGGCGCCCCCCACGACTCCACTTTATGAACGAATGTTGAAGCAGGGCAGATTGCTAACAGAAGGCGTCACCAGCAACTTCAACCCGCCGAATTTTAAGACGATCTTGCCGCTCCCTGTTCTTCTGAAGGGGTTTCGCGTAACTCTCGACTCCTTATATTCTCCGTCGGCATTCTATGATCGAGCCTATCGTTCCCTTGTGCACTGGAAGGTCGCGAGCCCGCAGAAAGCCAGTTTCCCGTACAATGAAAGACAAGGCCGATTGCGTGTCGTTGGGACCATGATTCGCTCCATCTTCCACCAAGGTATCCGTTCTTCCTACCGCAAGGCATACTGGACGTTCTTCATACGCCTCCTGGGTCGCTGGTCTTTCGATCCACTGAAGTTGTCGATGGGATTCCTGATCCTGATTTCAGGACACCACTTCATACGCTACGCAAGAACCGTGGTCGCACAATTGGAATCTGAGCTCAGTAAACTCCAAGTCGATAAGCCAGCCACGGATGTCCGACCATTAGTTAAGACCTTTGAAATGCGATAGTCGCTACTCGACCTCGATGTTTGCCTTCAGCGGAAATGGGAGATGATTCCGCTTTGCCCGAGGTGGGCCGCTCTCAGTAAGCACAACTCCGCGTTGAATCCTTCTTGCGCAAGATGCGCATTTCGGGTCCCCATTCGGAATGTGGCTTTCTAGCGACTGGCTCGATATGGCCCTTCGCCGTTTTCTCCGGCGATCAATGAGGACACCCCGGCGTTCTAACCGTCGTTCGTAAATGGAAACATTTCCTCAACCTGGAAACGAGGCCATGGGGAATGATACCCTTGCGGACTCGAACCTAAGACCTCTACCGCAGCAATTTGTTAGGCGGATTGGGAACGGATGAGGTGGAGTGAGAGCAAGTTGCATTGAGAGAATCGCTTAGCGCAAGATTTTGAGTCGTGTCGTTGTAAGCGATTGGTTCCAGTTGGAGGCGTTTGCACGGGCTAGCATGGCTGGGTTACGTCACAAAGTGCGTCACAAAACCTCAATTACATCCTATTCGCAGCGGTCCTAACAACGCAAAGTCGCTATCATCGCGAGATTACTTGTCCAATTGGTGTAACGCGTTACAAGAAGCATTTCGCTCAGTGGACCTAACACAATTGCGGCCGTTCGCTTTCGCCTGATAAAGCGCCGAATCCGCCTCGCCCAAAATTTCCTCGACACGGCAAAAATCCGAATGTCGGCTCGCGAGGACACCCAAGCTCATCGTGATTGAGAGGGGACCGTGCGTCGTTTGTACTGGATGGCTGGCGACCCCATTCCGCACCTGTTCGGCACGCACGAGTGCCTGGAGGGAGTCACAATTGTTGAGAACAATAAGGAACTCTTCACCGCCGTAACGACCCACAAAATCATACGACCGTACCGACGCCAGGAGACGCCGCGCAATCTCGCGCAGCACTTCGTCTCCCACGATGTGCCCGTATTGATCATTCACACTCTTGAAATGGTCCAGGTCGCCCAGCATCACGACTGTGCAACCTTTCTCGCGGCGCGTCCGAATTAACTCGCGATCCAATAAATCTACGATGACCCCACGATTAAAAAGTGAGGTTAAAGGGTCGTGTGTCGCTTTGAAGCGCATAGTTTCGCGCGCTTCGACGAGTCGATCTTCCAATTGCAGGATGCGTTGCCCCACTTGCAACCTCGCTATCAGCTCCGCGGGATCCCATGGCTTCGTCAGATAATCGTCCGCTCCTGCTACGAGCCCCGCCACGACATCTTCTTTCGACTCTCTTGACGTCAGCAGGATAATATGAACATACGGCTGTTCTTGCTGCTTGCGAATCTCAAAACAAATCCCAGGCCCGTCCAGCTCTGGCATCATCCAGTCCAGCAGTGCCAGTCGCGGCGCGTCCGGCAAAGACAATTGCTGCAAGGCCAACCGGCCATTTTCGACCGCGATGACCTCATATCCCTCGCGCTCTAGCGTTTTCTCGAGCAGCCGAAGAGACATCCTGTCATCGTCTGCGATAAGAATCTTCACAATTTCGCCTCTTCAACATATGCCTCCAGCTCCGGCAATAACTGCGCGACTTGGCTTTCGAGCAGTGTTAAAGCATCAGTTAGCCCTGACGTTTTCCCCTCGCGTCCCATTTGTTCGAGCCGCGAAGCTGTCGCAGCGGCTTGCATCACAGAGAGCCCAGAGAGCATGCCTTTCAAAGCGTGGCTGGTGGCCTCCACATTCTTCATGTCTTCAAGAACCACGGACCGTTGCAAAGACTGCAAGAGGCATGGGAAATCTTGGTTGAATATGCCGATCAGTTCGGACAACAACTCATGGTCGTTCTCTACTCGCGCAAGCAAGTCAGCCAGATTTACTGCTCCTTGCGAAGAACGATCGCTCTGTTGAGTCATTGGCTGTCCTCGATCATTGGTTAAACTCTTGTGCTTCGATTGCAATTGCCGATTTTGACCGGAGCGCAAAATACTTCTCCAGGATTTCGTCGAGATCCTGTGGCCGGATTGGCTTGCTGAGATAATTATCCATGCCGCCAGCCAGGCATTGTTCACGGTCACCTTTCATTGCATGGGCCGTTACAGCTATCACGATCTGATGACCTCCAGTACCTTTCTCCCTTTCCCGAATGGTAGAGGTGGCCTCGAATCCGCCCATCACTGGCATCTGCACGTCCATGAAAACCAAGTCGAACGTGTCTTTTTCAAGAGCATCTAGAGCCTCACGCCCATTGCCCGCCACGGTCACACGGTGGCCTCTCTTTTCGAGCATGCGGACCACCAGCCTCTGATTCACCGCGTTGTCTTCGGCGACCAGTACTCGAAAGACAGTGTCTGGATCCCGAGCGTCTTGCAAGGAATACCGGGTGACCAGGGGATTCACAGCTGTCTGTTCTCGTGCCCCGAGCACTCGCGCAATTGCTTCCCGTAACTCGGATTGCCGGATGGGCTTCAACAAGTACGCGGCTACTCCCAGATCCTGGCATCGAGCTCCGTCCCCCCGGTGGCCCACCGAAGTGAGCATCATGATTATGGCCGTCGATAATTCTGGCTTTTGTCGGATTTGTTCAATTAGAGAAAAGCCGTCCATCTTCGGCATGTGCATGTCCGTCAAGACCAATGCATACGGTTCTCCCACTATTTGGGCTGAGGACATGCGCACTAGCGCCTCTTCTCCATCTTGCACAGATGTCGACTTCATGTCCCAGCGCTTCAGCATTCCCTCAAGTATCCGACGGTTCGTACGGTTATCGTCTACTATTAGAACCTTCACGCCCCGTAATGTCTCAGCTGGGGCAATCGTTCCGACTTCCACCGGTTGCACTGACGTCTTAAGCCGCGCGGTGAAGTGAAAATGAGTTCCTCGCCCCACTTCGCTTTCTACCCACATGTTTCCGCCCATCAATTCCACCAGGCGCTTCGAGATAGTCAATCCGAGGCCGGTTCCGCCATATTTCCGCGTCGTCGAGGTATCCGCCTGGGAAAAGGGTTGAAAGATTAATTTTTGCTTCTCGGCGGGAATTCCAATCCCTGTGTCTGATACGGTAAAATGTATGATTCGATTTTCACCGTCCTCGGCCTCAAATTGAACGTTTAATGCCACCTCACCGTGATCTGTAAACTTAATGGCATTCCCGATAAGGTTAACCACGACTTGGCGCAGCCGGTTGGAATCTCCTCGGACGACATCCGGAACTGACGGACCTATCTCGCACAGAAGCTCTACCCCCTTTTCGTCGGCCCGCAGCGCTAGTGTTTTCAGTATCGCTTCCAGGCTATCCCGCAAATTGAAGTCGTCCAACTCCAAATCTACTTTTCCCGCCTCAATCTTGGAGAAGTCGAGAATGTCATTGATTACCCCGAGCAGGGCATCCGCCGAAAGTTTCACTGTCTCTAGATATTCCCGCTGTTCCGACGTGAGGTCGGTTTCCAAGGCTAGATCGGTCATCCCCATGACACCATTTAGCGGAGTACGAATTTCATGGCTCATGTTCGCTAGAAACTCGCTTTTCGCCCGGCTCCCCGCTTCCGCAGCTTCCTTTGCTGCGATTAATTCCTGCTCAGCCCGCTTCCGGTCGGTGACATCCTGAACGATCCCGACCATCTTCAACGGCCTGTTGGTCTTGTCGTCGTAGACGATTTCGGCCTGCGAGTAGAGGTTGCGTTCAGTACCGTTGGGCAAGATGATTCGGTAGTCGGCGCTGTAGGGTCTTCTCTCGCGGATCGCTGCTGACATACCTTCGCCTATACGGTCCCGGTCATCGGGATGGATGGCTCGAACGAAGTTTTCTCTCGATACTTCGACCTCGCCAACGCTGTAGCCGAGGATGCGAAACATCTCGTCTGACCAGCGCAACGGATTGTGCGCCCAATCCTCTAGTTCAATGAGATCCCGCCGCCAGCTACCCAAATGCGCGACCCGCTGTGCCCCCGCCAGGCTTGCTTCACTTTCCAGCAGCCTCTTTTCTGCTTCCCTCCGCTGTGAAATATCACGATAAGCCACCTGCATCGAGGCTTGTCCAAGATAAGTGATCGAGCATGCCACTGCTTCCGTGTAGGTTTCCTTTCCATTTAAGCCAATAAGTCTTGTCTCGTTGTGACGAACATTCGTAAAGTCGCGGTCGTATTCTCGGATCCTCGTTCTCACACCCTCGCGATCATCCGGATGTACAAAGTCGAACATTTGCTTTCCGAGGAGTTCACCAGCGGATGAAGCGCCAAATAATGACACGCAGGCCCTGTTCGCAAAGATGATTCTGCCTTGGCGATGAACCAACACAGCATCTGGAGATTGCTCGACAAGTTTGCTGTAGGATTCCGCGATCGCGCGAAACTTACCAAGAACAAAGAGACTAGCCACAGTCGCTATGGCGCCGCTCACGACAATAGTGACGAGGTGAGATTGCCGCAATGTAATGGACGGAAAAAGCAGAGACTTCCAAAGCTCAAACGGCGTCATGAAAGCGACTGCAGACAGCATCACTATTATAGGCAGCAGGATACTAACCCGGCGTTTGGAGGCTTCCGTCCTTAGGTCTGCATTTCGGTGTGTGAGGCTATGTGGCGTGGTGCCCTCTGAAAGATCCGGGCACACTATTTAGATGCGCTCGTGCTATTGAGCTTACTGCGGTTGGGGTGCTCCCCTGAGGGAATACGTTAACCTGGCGCGAAGTAATAACCCCTTCTTTGTAAACAAGCCGGTTTTCCGGTCGTGTGCATTCACGCGAGGCATGCGAGGGCCACAGCAACGATATTCGTCGGCCCTTGTCCGCTTTTGAACAGTCTATTTCATCCGAGCTTGCTAGGCTAGTACGGTGTTCAAGGTCTTTCATTCATGTAAATTAAGCATTTGGCACGAGTGAAGTAACTTATGAAGGGTCCGAACAAGCTGATTTCGTATATGGAAAATCATACCTCCAGTGCCAGCTTGGGCGGCATGCTATCGCAATATCAGAACAAGCAAATTATCTACTCCGAAGGGACACCTGCTGACACTCTCTTCTACATTCGCAAAGGAGGGGTTCGGCTCACCACCCGAACGAAAAACCAACCATCCGCAGTTACCGCAATTCTAGGCGTTCATGATTTCTTTGGTGAGCTTTGCCTTGAGGGTTTTCCTCATCTTGTTTCCACAGCCATTGCTTTGACTGCCAGTTCCATATTGGTGATCGAGAAGCAATCAATGATCCGCGTCCTCCGCGAGAACAATAAGATGTCGAATTCCTTCGTATCCTATCTACTGTCCAGCATCAGGCAGTATCAGGATAGTGTCGCGGAATTACTGATTTCTTCTGCCGAACAACGGCTGGCGCGCGTGCTTCTGCGGCTAGCCAACCTGGACACAAGAGGTCCACTATTTGTTGAAATTCAAACTCCAAGTGACCAAGTTCTAGCGGAAATGATCGGCACTACCCGCTCGCGAGTCGAGTCAATTTTTTCATGAACCGATTCAGGAAGCGAAGATTCATTAGTGGCAACGCCCGAATAGAAGTGCACGAGTCCCTCCAACAAGTCTTAAGGCGCGGACGCGGCGTTGCTCTGAGTCGCCCGCCGATTATCGGAGGAAGTTGGCATTTCGATCCTCGCGGCTCGAAGCCCGGCGGAAGTCATCCATATCTCTGAAGGTCCCCCGTATCCTGAAAGTGGACAGGGATTTTGATTGCACCCGGATTTCCGACAATGAAAAGTTTCGCAGTTTAGGCAAAGAGTCCTAGACATACAGCCCACTGTGAAGGATGCGAGTGATTCAAATGCAAGTTGCAATCAAGGAACGCCGCCAAACACAACGCGAGAATCTGTCAGAACCCGTCCGTGTTTGTCCTTGTGATCCCCAATACCCTGTGGAAGTTTGTACAACTCTAAACGTCTCGCGGAACGGGCTATATTTTGCAACTACTGAGGAACACTACTTCCCAGGCATGAACGTAATCGTGACGCTTAACTTCTGTTCGGATGATCCGATCCAGCGAGAATATATTGGCGACGTGGCTAGAAAGGCTCGGACATGGCAAATGGGGAGTCGCGATACGGATTCTGATGTACTGCAATCCCGGAGTTTATTCGGGCACGTAATTTCCACTGAGAACTTTTATTAGGAACAATCTGAAGAGGCCTAAGCCGCGAATGAAGGAAAGTGCTTTTTCATCACCTACTTTATCACTCCAACCTTTATATTCGGTCTATGCCGCCGCTTACGCTTGTTCTCTAATCTCTCAGAATTTTGAATCTATTTCCAATAGAGAGCCTAAGACCTCTTGGGCGACAGATTCAAGATGGCCCCCGATACTGCTTCCTTTCTTGTCCGCGTACCACCAGTTCCTGCCATTGAAATTCGGTTTCACCTCGACAACGTATTTGAATCTTGCGGGCTCGTCACACTTGAAGGTAACTTTGTGAAGATTGGCATCGAACTTGATGGAAAGGAACGCACCTGAATCCTTACGTGTAATCCCAATCGGCTCGTTACCCAGATTCGTTACCAAGATATTTCCAATCTGTGGTTCGTGATTCAATTCCGCACACTGTTTTTCTAAGTGTTCCTTTAATTCCATCCGCATGCTCACAAAGGCTTCGTTGAGAAGTTGTTCACGTTGAAGCCCCGACGCATCATTTATCTGATGTTTGTCCTTCGAGTGTTCAAATTGCGCAGCGAGTCGTTTAGATTGTTCAGACATCCGCAACCCCCTCTTAGTAGCAACTCAATGTGTACGCCCCATAAGCCTGCGATACATTTCTGCGGTAACCGGAGCGGTACCACTGTCCATGAAATGACGAGCATCGGCATATTTGCTTCGGGTGGGATTCCAGTCCTCGGATGAAAACTGAATTCCCCAAAAGTCGGGTGACGGTTTATCGAAGGTAATCCCTACTTCCGCTTTCCCGTGGTGGCTTAGTTGGCTGCTTACCAGACAGCATTCAACGTTTTCTCCAGTATTCTCATTGACTGCGAGGACTCGCAATCCGTTTACAACCGGAGATTCTAGTTCTATGAGTCCGCCTCTGACATCAACAGCCAAGGTCCGGGTCAGCTCCTGAAAAGGATCTCCCTCTTGCGTGTATCCATAAATGAACACGGGTATCGCCATACTTATCCACTTGCCTTGGGTTCTGCTGAAGCTCAATTTAGACATTTTGCCCTTTATTCGTGGATTGTTCGCCCTGTATTCGGAGGCGTGCAATCCGTCCCGTTGATTGGTAAGAATTTACGCCGCAACCAGCAGATAGTCCGGTATCGCGTGGCCACGCAAACGTGTCAGCCGCGACCGTAATTCTCCGCTGTCCATCCCGGCAGACTCGCAAACCAGGGGGAAATCCCTGTTATCATCAAAGAGATACTGCCGGGCTTCACGCTGGCGGCGAAGCGGTCCGGACATCCATTCCTGAATTGTTCTCGCAACCACCGCCCGCCAAAGCCGCGTCTCGGGTGTATCTTCCGCAACCTCGAACGTTGAACTCGCGTTAAATCTGCTCATATCCGATCCTCCATCGTCGCAGCTGATTGGCTGGACGTGCTACCAATAACTAATCGCAGCTGGTTAATTCCGACACCCAAGGTTCTGCATTAGAGCTGGCTCGGACTATGCTGAGGGACGCACCTGCCCATTCCTTCCGGAGACATGGTCACTGATTGCGGCTAGGCGCTTCAGAATCGATTGCCACTGTTCCCAGTCGAGTTGCCGTAGGAACGGCCGCAATTCCTGGATGAATGGATCTTCTAAGAGAGTCTCGCCGTTCGTTTCCTGAACGAAGAAGCGGTTCAAGCCGACGCCAAACGTTTCGGAAATCTTCTCGAGCGTTCCGAGGCTGGGCGTCATTTGCCCGTTTTCGATCCTAGACAGGTACGACCGGGATACCCGCGAGCGTGCTTGAAGTTGGCTCTGCGTCATCGCGCGCGATTCGCGCAACTGCCGGATGCGTTGACCAATATTCTTCACCGTCTCGCGATTCGGCCACTTTTCGAAAGGTTGCCGATCGTCGCCTAGAAGCTCCTGCAACGCTTGATGTGGCATAAGAGATTCGATCTTCGGCGTGAGCAGGTGAAGGCACCGGCGGCAATTTCCGTTGCGGGTGCGATACTGCACCATTCCGCAGGTAATACAACGGATTACATCACGTTCGGATTCTAATTTCACAGGGCGACTATTCCCATTCGCGCTGGTTTGCTCCAACACCGGTGGTATGGTGGTTTGAGGAACTATCCTTGCGGAAAGTGCAGGAGCGGGCGTGACTGAAAACTTGACAAACTCTGTTTGATTGATCAATTTCCGTTCCCCCGGTACTCACCCAGATATACCTGAGCAATTATCTAGCCAAGCATCAATTCCGAGCGGATGTATTCAATTAGCCGCGAACGACCCGGGAACGCAGGACTTATCGGGGCCGGACCAATTCAAGTAGGGATCGAGAGTTTCGTGAAGATCCTTGGTGAGACTAGTGAAGAGGTGAATCGACTCTATTCCGCACCTCCAGTGCACATCCTGGGGCCCCTATTAATCAGCGATGTGAGTCCCGTACCGCTGCGAATTGTTCCAACGTCAAGAAAAACAAATGCATTCTTGTTTGATCAGAACCGCACTTAGCCACACGGCATCTGTGCGAGCCGGGAACCTATTTGGCCGGACAAAATGAAGGAGCAATCCAACAACAGGGTCGCGGCAACGATCAATGGAGTCAATCCGATTACATTTGCCTTATCGGGAACCTCGATTGACATAGATGAGGGCTCCTTCTTATTTTTTTTGTCCTCTTACCCGGCCTTCAGGACTTTTGAAACCGGCTTTAAGAGCAACAATGGAAATATCCGGTACACATAGATTGCGTAGATCAAAGGCATCCCTTGAAAGCCTTGACTTGGCTACAAGTGATTGTTCAGTTACTTCCAATAACACCTGGCCAACTCTCGGGATATCCTCTGTCATGAAAATGGCCTCAACTTCGACTGAAAACAAGCGATTTACGGCTCGTTCCAATGCAGGCCCCATTTTCATACATGGTCGTGCGCCGACGGCGCATGGAGTCTTATCGGAATGTGGCTTTTTGCCCCTCGACTTTACTCCGGGCCACATTCCGATAATTCCTGCCAGCTCAAACGGTCGTTGCAACACAATTTAATCAGTTGATCTGACAATACTTCCCATCGAGAATCGATCTGTATAGTATTACTCAATTAGAACCTAAACAGGGCAGTGTTCCGTTTGAATCAACGCTCGCGAACGAAATCAGCCTCGTAGACTCCTACAAGAAGACTTCGGGGAAGTGTTGCATCGACCCGTTGAGACCGCCCCGTTTCTCAGGAGCTATCCGGACAGGGTGGACTTAGGGGCCGCATTCGCATCCTCCCAAACACAAAATAACCACGCGGTTCAGTCCCAGTCTCCTGTACTCATCTTGCACCAACGACCAGTCTAATTTTTCCCCGCGCCCACCTAATCTATGAATACGTGAGAAACGTCGCAATCATCCGCTGAACGGTTACACGCGAACGGTAGCAACGCATAGAACAGTGCGGATCTAGGGAAAGAATTCTGACGGTTGCAATTTGAAATCGAGCTTAAAACATGGATCAAAAACATAAGATCAGGCGTGGATTAATCTTTGTGTTGTTATCCCCTTTGTTTGCGATGAGCCAGGTGGCGACAGCCGCTGCTGCGCCGCCGATAACCCATATCAAGCACAAGCACCCTGTCGAATCCCGCTATGGGGTACCGACGTTCGCTGACTCAGCCCTGGGCGACATCACTGCTGACGATGACCCGATCGTGCGACAGGCGGCCGTCACGGCCCTCGGGCGCTACAATGGATCGGTAGTTGCGATCGATCCTTCGAACGGGCGCATCTTGTCAATTGTTAATCAGAAGCTTGCCTTTTCAGCTGGTTTCATCCCTTGCTCGACAATCAAACCCGTAATCGCACTGGCCGCGTTGAATGAAGGCGTTGTTACACGTGACACTGTGATCCGCGTTTCGCGGCGCAAGTATTTGAGCCTGACCGAAGCGATCGCCCATTCTAACAACGCGTATTTCGAGGAGCTCGGTAGGCGCATGGGATTTGACACTGTGGCGAGCTACGCCAGAATGCTTGGACTTGGCGAGCTTTCCGGCTATGAAATTCCCGAGGAACAGCCTGGCACAGTGCCAAACGAGCCTCCTAAACGAGGAGGAGTTGCTCGGATGTCGAGTTTCGGTGAAGGGATCCAGATGACCCCGCTGCAGCTCGGCGCGCTGGCATCAACGATCGCCAATGGCGGCACGCTATACTATCTCCAATATCCCCGAACTGCCGAGGCAAAGGAAAATTTTGAGCCGCGGATCAAGCGCACGTTTGAGATCGACTCCCAACTCGGTGACGTTCGTGAAGGCATGTTAGCTGCTGTGCTCCATGGCACGGCACGGCGCAGTTACATTTCTGATGATGAACAAGCGTCCGGGAAGACCGGCTCGTGTTCGGATCAACGCACGCGCATTGGATGGTTTGTGTCATTCGCGGACCAGGTGAATCCAAAGATTGTTCTGGTCATCCTGATGCGCGGACAGAGACATCTTGTTCAGGGGCCCATGGCCGCGGGGATTGCCGGACGCATCTACCGACAGCTTCATGACGAGGATTACTTCGCACGAAACCATACAGAAACAGGAGTCCCGACGCTTGCTTCTTTAACGAGTCATTACCCGTCTCCCGGTGCTTTTAAGACTCCAAACCTCATGATGGACGTAACAACGAAAACTGATATTCCTGCCGAAAATCCCAGTTACTGATAACACCCGTCTTATCGGAACGTGGCTTTTCGGCGGATTCCCACATTCAGATAATTGCGTTTCTCGGGGCCTATCCGGAATGGTTGGGCAATGCGGCAGCCCACCTTTCGATTCTTCTTGTGACTACGCCTGGTTAATCAAACCGACACACGGCTGTCCTTTGTTCTGTTTTGGACAGCCCTAATTCTGCCTGTGGCTAGAAACTGCTAGCGGTTTTACGAGAAATCTATAAAACCCACTGAATATCTAATCGGAGAGAAACCAAATGACTCACAGTGAGCAGGTCCATCTAATATGCACGGACGATAGCTGTGGTGCAGAGTATATCGTTCTAAAGAAGTCCTCTTGCGCGACACCGAACCCACTCTGCGGATGTGGAAGCGAATTGAAGAAAGCCTATCGTGTCCCTATTTTTCTCTTCCAAACAGGCTTCCACCAACCGAGCTACGGATTTGTGTTCGCGGCCACTTACGACATAAACGAAAACTAGTAACGTGCTTGTTAGGGGTTCGATCATCGAACTTTCTGATTAAGGCAGTCTTTCGCCGTTTGTTAAAACAACTTGGAGGGCTGGTATGAGTCTAGTAGCGACAGAGAATTATCTAGCCGATTTAATTTCCGATTTGTCCGAGGCGTTCAGCATGTTTTCAAATGAAGCAGCAAAGTTGAGCAACCTTTTGGCGCGGTCGGAAGCCGCTGTTTCTCTTGAAAACTACGATGAGTTGCGAAAGCAGTCTGTTGCCGAAGTCCAAGCCTTTGAGGAATACTTGAACCGAAGAGAAGAAATACTTGCGTACCTCAAAGTGGAATCAAGACGGGCATAAGCTGCCATGGCGCGGAAACTGGGGCAAAGTCCCGATAAATCGGAATGTGGCTTTTTGCGGGTTTGTCAAGGGCCGGCGCGGCCATCTGGCAGCCAAGGGCACCAGGTTCCGATCCCCTGATATGCCCACGGCACACCGTAAAACGTTGCCACGCTCACGTCAGGGCAGGGCTGTGGCAGGCTTATGGCAGAGGGTTACCGCGATGCAAGGGGATATAAGGCGGTTACTGTTGCTCTGGGGGTCTCTTCGGCCCGGTCAGAATCAAACTCTTGCCGATGTATCGCTGTGTGATGTCCACTTCCGATGTCTTCACTTCCGCATTGGCCAACGCCTCGCGAATGACTTGGCAGAAGTGTCTGAATTCGTACAAGGTCATAGGTGGTTTGACATCCATGGTTCACCCGTGGCTGCGATGTCCCGGCAGTAGGGGCTATCATCGATCTAAGCCATTTTAGCAACAGCCCGTGACACGTGATGTCTCCAATTGAACAGACCGGTATTTTCACTTTGGCTAAAATACCTGCCGTGAAAACAAACGCAACGAAACGGGAACGCGAATCACAACGGCATAAGGTCCAGATGTTACTGCTTGCCATTATCCTGGAAAGAAAACGCCGGACAAAATAAAACGACCACCCTTGGGGGAATGGCCGTTGCGATACGTTAAGTCTGGTCTCCTAAGAAAGTGGCCGCTAAGTCATCAATTCTTCAGGGAGACGCATCCCCACTTTCTTTCGCCCCTGTCTGGGCGGAGCCCAGTCAGTTGCTTATCGGAATGTGTCCCACGAGCCGATTTGGCCAGGGGCACTCCGCACGATGACACAACCTCAACGGAAGAAAATTGCAAAGCGTGGGTGTGTTCCAGGTCAACAACACTGGCAAACGTGGCTCTAATCGGCTGGGAACAGGCGAGTTTAAGGAACCATTCCCGATGGCTCTAGGTTCCGTGTTCAAAACTGAACAGAATCGAGTCGCCAGATTTTATTAGCATCCGCATGAAAGGAGAAAGCTCATGCTGAAAATGACGGAAGAAGGCAGGGATAGAGTCGCAAGCCTGGGTTTTGCAGAAATGATCAGGGCATTTGATAAATATCAAGTACAACGGAGAGTGAATCAGGAAACTAGGGAACGAATGTTACGAATGATATTTGCAAAGGTGCTTGCGGAACCCGATCGCTTGCCTGAATTGCTCGCAGATGAATATAGTGATGAGCTTAGGCAGTTCGCAGATAAGCATGCTGCTGAAATTGACGTTGCTGTCGGCAAATGTCTTTACACAACCCTGATGATTCACTACACGGCTGGTGTCGTCGAAGGCTTCTTAGACACCTCTCCCGAAAGCCAATTGCCCAGTGTGGCGCCTGTTCCAGGCCCACGCCGAACGCCTCACCATGAGGCTGTCAGATGGGCAGTTTCAGTCTGGAGGACGGCTGGCAGAGTCTGTCGGCTGGCGGTCTGCGGGTGACTTGGGCCACATTCCGATAACGTTTATCAGGCCCTATCTGCTGAGGCATGGATTAAAGCTGAAAGGGCAACCGGATAGCAATTGGGAATCGGCTTATTCCCCAGAGCATGATCCTTGTCGATCCTAGCGGACCACACAATTTCAGGTGCGAGTCGAACGACGTCCAAGCTCTGAACCGAGGCCGCCCGTCTGGCCCTGACAGACAAATGCGGCCGGCCTGGGAAGGTGACCGCATTCGTCTGGATTTGACAGGCGAAACGTGGGGCGTCCGAACCTATGTTGGTTCAATGCAATTATTGGGAATTGGTGAAGTTGTTGACTGTGCAGAAGTGTACGTGAGTCGGGATGAGTAACCATCCGGATACGTTGTTAACCATCAAGCGACATGAATTTGTCTCGCTTTAGACGCTCGTCGTGTCCTGCCATATGATTTCCGCCTGGCCCTTGGAGGTTTCGGTGTCATCTAGTCAGCTTGCCTACATCCAAAAACGCCGCAGCACACGAATCTACAGTTCCATACCGCTGGCCATACAGGGTTCGGACGCGTTCCGTGCGCCCTATCTGGAGCACGTCTGCACTCTGACCGTCAATTGCCATGGCTGCCGGTACCGGTCGAAGTACGAGGTCATTCAGGGCGATATGGTGTATTTGGAAGTGAAGCAGTCCAGCGAAGGCCGCGCTACCTATTCCTGTCAAGCACAAGTGAAATGGATCCAGCGACTGATGACCAAGGATTTACGTTTTGAAGTTGCGCTAGAGCTGGTAGCCCCCGGCAATATCTGGGGCATCATATCTCCGCCGGACGATTGGTTTCCCATCCAAGTGCCGAAAGCGATCGAGCGGGGAAACACTCGGCGAGAACAACCACTGGCAACACAGATCGAACAGCAAGTGGCACCGACACTGAATGAAGAATCGGCTCGTATTTCCCATCAAGAGAGAAGTGATGCGACTGCGGTCCTATCCCTTTCGGATGGTCAACTGATGGCCGGTTTCGGCCAGCAGATTGAAAGCATGATCTCCCATACGGCAACAGCGGCCTTCGCGAAGGAGCGGGAAAACCTGATGGGAGAGTTTCACACGAAGCAGAACGAGGCAACAAGAAAATGGGAGTGTGAGATCTCTCCTTCCAAAGACGAGTTGACACGGCGGATACTGAAAGAACTTAATGATGCGCATGAGGCAGCTGCTCGAATCACCTACGAGCGCTGGAACAAGAAAATCGAGCAGGACATGAAGAACGCCGCACAGTGCATGGTGACTCAGGCCTTAGAAGTAAGCCGACGCGTCGAGAGCATAACGGTCAGCGCCATCGAGCGGCTACAACGCAATATGGAAGCTTCCCGCAATGAGGCGGCTGACCGCTTCCTGTCCCGCCTTCGGGAGCAGCTTGCGCCCTTGCTCGAAGGTGCCCAAGTTACCTTGCAAGACCTGACGGTCTCCGAAAAGAAACTCAGAGATAAATCCCAGGCCATCCGCGAGCGATTCGACAATTTCTTGCAGCAAACGACCCAAAAATCCATCGCAGAAGTGCAAGAAAAGACGCTAGGAATGCTCGAACAGTTTGAAAGTGACGTCACGAAAAAGGTCGTAGAGTCCTACGACCGCTTGAATGAAGGATCTGTCGAAGTTATTGGTGAGATCACCAAGATATTGCAGAAGCTTTCTCAAGGCTGCGAGGAGACTGTTCAGGGTCAACTGCGGTCGCTCGTTTCGTGTGCCGCCGCCGATGTAACAAAGGTCCTAAAGGAGAGAACTGCCTACATTGTTCGCTAATTCTCGAACCAGCGAGCCGGAAGTACACGGAGCGATCTCGAATTAACAAGCGAATCGGTTGTTCAGATTCCGAAAAAGGCAGCGATCCAATCCGGCGGTTAGTCCTCACTGCCTGACGGGCCAAGCCCTCCATTTCGTGTGCGTATTTGCTCATCGGCCAAAGCGCGACGGGTTGTACCAACCCCACGCCAAGTTCTGTGAAGTCCCCTTCTAAAAAAGTGGCCGCTAAGTTGTTCATTCTTCAGAGAGACGTGGAGCCACTTTCTCCCGCCCCTGTCTGGGCGGAGCCCAGTCAATTGCTTATCGGAATGTGGAATTTTTCATCGTGAGTGTAGTGGGCCACATTCCGAGAACGCCTTTATCGGGAGTTGGGCAAGCCATGATGTTGGAATCCAAATTCATACACGGCCGCTACCGCAGGCGTTGGGCTGGCTTTCAGATCCGCCGCCACACCTTAATCTGTGCTACGATGCGAGGATTAACAGATGGCTAAATGGCCCGGCTTAACTTCAATGGAAAGCTAAGCTGCATAAATATCAGGTTATTCCATGAAGCCAGACCGCCAGCGCAAGAACTCCGACCGTCGCACAACTCCGCGTTACCGATTGTCATCACCCCCCGAAGTTGAGATCTTCCGCGTCGAAGGTGGCACACCCGTCAAGGCGCGCCTCCGCGACTTAAGCCGGGGGGGCTGCTTCGTAGAGTCCGACAGCTCACTGTCTTTCGGGACAGAGTTAGCAGTAACACTGAAGAAGAGCGGCGATCACGTAAGGGCGCAGGCGCGAGTTGTACGGGCTTTCCCTAACGAAGGTTTGGCCCTGGCATTTACGTCGATGGAAGGAGAGGGGTTTCGAATCCTCGATAGTTGGGTGTCAACGTTTGTCGCGACAACATGGGTAGAGGCGAGTCGCAGAAGATCGCAACGAGTGGCTATGCAAATTGAGGTGAGGGTTTCCGGATATAACGCCGAAGGAGCACGGTTTACGGAAGATACCCAGACGGATCAGATCAGCGCTTTTGGCGGCTTGGTGATCCTTCGAACACCGGTGAACAGAGGACAGAGGCTCGTCCTGTCCAACCTACAGACCAAAGTGACGGTGGAATGCATGGTTGCGTATCGTGAAGCAATGCAGGTGGGACTCGCGTTTGTCGTACTGAATCAACCGTTCTGGCCTGTAGACTTTCCGCCAGCCGAATGGTCTCCCCGTCACCCGGACGCAAAGCAATTCGGTTCGTAGCTTCAACGGTCCCGGTCGACTTTGCTGTGCCCGCTTCGCCTACCAGTTGCACATTAACTCCCACATCCTGATAAGTTCTTATTGGACTGTGGGCTTCTACGGACCAAACCACGATGTCGATTAGACGATTTTGGAAGGCGATTTGGCCACTGACACGGAGTTCACGATCAGGCCCCTATGAGTCTGATTGCGCCTCTTGAATTTGCTCTGTTCGAATACACACCCTTTGTGGATCAAAGGCTTAGAGAATTGAGGAAAAACCGCTACGTCCGCGGAGCGGGCGGGGGATTGTAGCGAGGCCTTTAAGCGGCCTGAAAATAGCCACTTTCTTGGTGCGCTTTTATCCTAAAGTTTTTTCCATTCAATCTGCAAACAATCCAGGCTTCACCGTTTTTTCGCGGTTGAAAAGGGGGGGGCGCCCGTCTAAAAACGCTTTAGAAAATCACAAATTTTCCAGGTCATGAAATCAGGGCCCGGTTCTAGCGTTTGGCCATGGTGCATACAGGCCGGAAGCATCGGCAGCGCAGTGTTCCGTGTACCGGCCGTGTACTCTCGTCTGGCGCTTTTGGGCGTTTTTGGTGTATTGGGCGCAACGAACTACCGCAATTTCGCAAAGAAGTGGCGAGCAAATTCTTCTGTAATCCGTGTTCCCTTCGCGATGCCGAAAACCTCTCGCAAACGTTTGTGCAATTCGTGCTGACCTCTCTTGTCACTCAGCGCTTTTATCGTGTCGAAATGGACTGGAAGCTTGCGACTAATACCGTCAGTTTCCCAGGGGCCATGCTTATCGCACCGGTAGTAAGGCTGGGGCAGCCAGCCGCCTAGATAGAATCTGGGCAACGTCAACCATTTCGCGGTCTTTCCACAACGAGCATGGAAGCAGTGTTCATTTTACATGCGCACAATATTTGCAAGCAGGGGGTCACCGGATCGATCCCGGTCGCGCCTGATCTGCTGCCAGATCGGGAATGACTTGTTGATGGACAACACTAAAGTGTGGTGCTTCTATGACTTGCGGAATGGCTCCAATGATGATTACCCCGACGTTTACTTTGTACCGAAGCAAAAATGGAGACCCTGTGGCGAAATCACACAGGGACGCTGAAGGAAGCGTGAGTAGCGAATGGCGCTAGGCCTGGTTTAAGTAGCTGCGCGAACTCGTGAGGAACGACAGGTTTGCTAAAACAGTAGCCCTGTGCCTCGTCGCAGCCATGTGCTTGAAGGAATGCTACCTGTTCTTCTGTTTCCACGCCTTCGGCGATAACGCACTGCCTGAGACTCTTAGCCATGGTGATCACCGCACTAACGATCGTGGCGTCGTCCGTGTCTGTGTCGATGTCACGTACGAAGGATTGGTCGATCTTCAAGGAATCGATCGGAAACTTTTTCAAGTAGCTCAAACTGGAATACCCAGTGCCGAAGTCATCTACCGCGAGGCGCACTCCGATGGATTTAATCGCGCTGAGCACCGAGGAAGAAGATTCAGCATGCTGCATGAGCACGCTCTCCGTAAGTTCAAGCTCCAGATACCGCGGATCCAAACGAGTATCCCTCAGAATAGCGCGAAGGCTATCGAGAAAGCCCTCGCTCCGGAACTCCGACGAAGATACGTTCACCGCCACGGGAGTCGCATGCAAACCAGAATCAATCCAGTCTTGCGCTTGCCTGCACGCTTCCCTTAGTACCCATTGGCCGATGGGCAGAATGAGGCCAGACTCTTCAGCGATAGGTATGAACTGCAAAGGTGGTACCAGGCCTCGATCTGGATGCAGCCAGCGAATCAGCGCCTCAGCGCCGGTAATCTTTCTCGTCTGAAGGTTTATCTTTGGCTGATAATGCAAAACGAATTCCTGGCGCTCTAACGCGCCGCGAAGGTTGGCTTCGATCGAATTGCGCACGATGGTCCGGGCGTTCATATCCTGTCTAAAGAACTGGTAGTTGTTGTGGCCTCTTTTCTTGCCTTCATACATGGCCATGTCCGCATTTTTCAGCAGGGTTTCCGCATCCTGACCGTCTTCTGGATACGTACTCAGGCCGATGCTTGCCGTGAGTCGCATATCATGTTGTTCAAACCTGTGCGATGCAGTTACCGCAGCAAGAATCTTTCTTGCTATAATACCCGCCTCTGATGGCTGGTAGATCTCCGAAAGAAGCACTACAAACTCATCTCCCCCCTGACGGCTTACCGTGTCGGAGCTACGCACACAGCTCACTAGGCGCTTGGCCACCGACTGAAGTACGCTGTCGCCAACAGCATGCCCCAGCGAATCGTTGATATCTTTGAAACCATCCAAATCCACGAACAGCACTGCAACTTTGGTGTTATTACGACGGGCTGCCACAATCGCCTGGCTGATTCGATCTTGCAGCAACAACCGGTTAGGCAGATCGGTGAGGATATCGTGTTGGGCTAAATGGGACATCTCTTGTGTCATGGCCCTGGAATCGGTCACATCGTGGAAAACAACCACGGCGCCAGTAACCGTCCCTGAGCGGTCGTGGATCGGAGCCGCGGAATCTTCAATAGAAGATTCACTCCCGTCCCGCCGTATGAGAATACAGTCGGGGGTTAGTTTTACAGTCTTGTTTTCCTTAATCGCAGCTTCCATCGGATCCGAAGCTGGTATTCGAGTCACGCCATCAATGATGTGAAAGACCTCGTGGAGAGGTCTACCAATCGCCTCTGCGCACGTCCAACCGGTAAACTTTTCCGCCACAACGTTAAGGTAAGTGACATTCCCTAGAATGTCGGTGCTGAGTACGGCATCCCCGATGGAGTTGAGCGTCACTGAGGCACGCTCCTTTTCTATGAACAAAACTTCTTCCGCCGTCTTTCGCTCTGCCATGTTGCGTATGGCACGGAGAAATGAATACGTGCTGATATGACCGTCTAGCAAGTAGTCCTTCGCTCCGCGCCGCAATGCCTCCGTCGAAAGGTCTTCGTCCGCAGCGCCACCCATGACCAGGATCGGTACACCCGGTGCCACCTCCAGGAGCTTATCGATCGTGTCGAGACCCTGGCTGTCGGGTAGGGACAGACTTGCGAAGACCGCCCATATTGTTTTCTCGCGCAGTTGTTCCACACTTTGAGAGAGGGTCTGAACCCATTCAAATTTGAATGGGCCATCCTTGGCGTTGAGCAGCGCCTCTCGAAAGGCTTCCGCGTGAGCGGGGTTTTCGTCGATGAGGAGGAGATTGCGTATGTCTGTCATTGGTTAGTAGCTCCAAAGGCATCGTGAAGGGAAAAGAAAGCTGGGACTGTCCAGAAGAGTGCATGTGTCTAATTAGTTCCTATGCACTCATCGGTCCAGAGCGCGATGGGTTGTAACTAATTCAAGTCAAGTCCTGTGAAGTCGTCTTACCGGAAAGTGGCTTTTTGTTAATTCCCAGTTGACGATAACGCCGTGATTGACGTTTTTCGAACGGGGCCTGCCTTGGCGGCAAATTCGTTGTGTCTCGGCCGAGAGAAGGGTAGCATGCGGGCAAGAGTGGGCTAATTCCGGTCAGGAGTTCAAAAATGTTCATCCGCGCTCGTGCGTTCTGCTCGGTGATTGCGGTTTTTGTGCTTTTCGCTGGCGCCCTGTTTGCACATGCCCAGAATGCCGACACCAAAGACGCGAAGACCCAGGCGTCGTCCTCTGTTTCCGGTTCCACTCCGGATTTTTCCGGCGTATGGGGCCGCCGCCCGGACCGAAATATCCGGTAGGCAGGTTACGGATTCACCGCGGAGGAGCTTCCGATGACCTCGTGGAGTCTCGAGAAGTTCAAAGCCAACAAGCCCTCGTTCGGTCCGCACTCCGTGACGGACACGAACGACCCGACGTACGACTGCTACCTGCCGGGCTTTCCGCGCATTTACGTTCACCCTACAGTGTTCGAATTCATCCCTACGCCGGGTCGAATGGTCCAGCTCTTCGAATACGACGGGTTCTCCCGCCAGATCTGGACGGATGGGCGCCAGCATTCCAAGATCGAGGACGAAAGCGAGCAATTGTATATGGGCGACTCGATCGGCCAGTGGGAGGGAGATACACTCGTCACTGACACCACTAATTTCAACGATAAGACCTGGATCGACCGGGCGGGCCATCCTCACTCCGATCAGCTGCACGTAATGGAGCGAATCCGGCGCGTGGATCACAATACTTTGCAGATTGATATGACGATTGAAGATCCGAAGGCTTACATGCGTCCGATTGTCACGCAGATGATTTACCAGTTGAGACCGAACTGGCACATCAACGAACACGCTTGCACGGATTATCCGCGACCCGAGCAGCCGTAGTCTGAACGGCGCAAACAAAATCAACCTCGATATACGAAATCATGTGGGATTTGCCAGATTTCCAGTTAGCGATAATTCCGTTTCTCAGGACTTAGCCAATCAAGGTAAGAAGTTGTTTGCCGCACTTGCTCTGATGGTACGCTTGCCCAATGTTTGAAACGTTTTTGATGTCGCTGGAGCCTGCTCTGCTCTGCGAAATTCGTTGTAAAGGGGCAGGAGAGGAGTACGATGCGCCAGACCTTGAGCTAAAACGGAAATCCCGGACAAATACGAGCGGAGAATACACATGTTGACGCGAAGCTTCCTGAAACACGCATTTCTGGCGGTCGCAGTTTGTGCGATGCTCTGCGCTCTCACGTCCACCCTGCGAGCTGCACAGCAGGCCACCACTCCTAACCTAAAGCCGTACCAGACACTGGCCCAGGAAGCGCTCAAGCTGGTGACCGCCAATGATATGAAAGGGGCCTCGAAAAAGATGGCCGAACTGGAAGGAAAATGGGATTCGAGCGGGTTGGACCAAACCTTGCCGAACATCGACAGTGAAATGGACGCCGCGAGAGACGCAGTGAAGTCGGGCGACGCGAAGAAGGCCACCGCCGAATTGAATACGTACCTGGGCTTGCTTGCCAGGGCCTCGAAGCCTGCAAAAAAGTAAGCAGCTAGATCCATCGATAAGTTTGGCCCCAGAAATCTCCATCCCCGTTAAATACGTCCCAGTCAAAGGTCTATCCAAATTGATGGTGCCAAGCTTTGTCCAGAATATCGCTCGCGAGTATCGGAGCTTCGGCACCGAAAATCCACATTTAGTGGTCGTGATTGCCGGGCGATGCTTCAGACCATGCTTCAGCAGAAAGCCAAGTCCCGATAAGTCGCGTTATCGGAATGTGGCTTTTCAATCGTGACGAGGCTCAAGGCGTACTGACTATAAGCGGTGCGACTGAATAGGCAAGGCGGGGCTAGCTGAGTAGGGTGACGCGAGCCATTTTTACGACGGGGGACTTTTTCTGCCGCTCTGCAAATCTAGCGGCCTTAGCATGAACTGTATAGGTGCGAACAAACCGCTCACCGTCCTCGTAAAACACAGTGACTTGCCAGTGATGGTGCTTTCGCCGAGCATCTTTTCTGAAGGATGTTTGTTTCCGAACTTTCATTCGTAGAAATATATCACGTTAATTAGATTATCCACAAACAAACCATTTCTATTGCCTAGGGATGGCACATGGCATGAAAGCCCAGATCATGCGCCAGCGGGCTTCCTGTGATGTTGTTCTAAGGATGTAGGGGCACGTGCCACGAGGTCACCGCTTCGATTGCACACATAACTGGGCTGCGGAGCCAGCATCAATTCGCCAGGTGGACCGTCCCCCCATAGACGGTGCCGGTGATGCGTTCAGATTCGGAAGCATGATCTCAAATAAAAACGGGCACCCTTGGGGAATGCCCGTTGTTCACGCTTCGGCGTTATGTGGGGTGTTGTCTCGGTGAGTAGGATCTAATGTCCTTCTACCTTTCGCCGTAGCGTTGTGACGTGGGTATAAGGATATGCCGACCGCAAAATGCTGTCTGTTAAATATTGGACACGCCGCACAGTCACGCAACGGACGCACCGGAACACGACGGCCTCACCTCCCGCAACCCAACGGCGTGTGTGACAGCGGCCTGTTTGATGTGATCCCTTACGGGTGACGATCTTAGGCTAGTGAAAAAGTGAGTTGGCACCGCTAGAAAGTGGTTGCTTACTCTTGGAGAATGACGCTCAGGAGGGAAGGGTTGATATGGAGACCGCCTTCGTACCCAATGAAGCCTAGCTTTTTGAATTTGGTCATGAAAAAGCTGACCCGGGTGCGAGTTATGCCTATCATTTCCGCTAGCATTTCCTGAGATACCTTGGGAAGCCACTTTAGGGGTTCGTCCTGCGAGCCATACCGGGTGAGGAGCAGAAGAGCGCGGGCCAACCGTTTCTCGCTGGAATTGAAGAGTTGATCGATCAAAGCCTCCTCGGTGCGGATGTTCCGTGAAAGCATATAAGATATGAAGCGGTCAGAAAACGCATGCTCGATATGCAGGGCGCGAACCATCTCGTTTTTTTCAATAACGAGTAAAGTGGTGGGTGTGATCGCGGTCGCAGTGCTTATCCGAACAGTCTGAAATGCCAGGCCCCCCTCACCCAAAAAGTCACCAGGTCCAAGGATGGCTACGACTGCCTCTCTGCCAAACGGATTGACGACAGACAGCTTCACACCTCCATGTTCGATGTACTGGACATCGGTAGCGGGATCACCTTGAGAATAGATTCTCTGTGATCTTCGATACTCGACAACTTTTCTCACAACACCGACCGAAGCGAGATACTCCCGGACATTGAAAATATGCTTTTTCTTGGATGTTGTCTCGCTGGAACTCGCGTTCGCTTCCATGACGCCCCCGCTTAGGACATGTCGGGTTACAACCCATTCGGTCATATAGTGTGACAGGTCACACGAATCAACTGTCCAATTCCGGACAGTATTAACGCATACGGCACATACCCCGACAGGGACATTCTTCACCCTGTGCGGCAAAGCACGGTCATCTGTTCAAACGAAAGTCAGCATGTGCCTCGACGGACAAAAGGCTGGGCTTCCATTGAAGCTTGAGGTATGCTCGTCCGTCCCCAGTTCAACCTAAGTTGACTATTCGAGCAGATCAAATTCTGCGGAGGGTCGCTGCATGAATATCGGGGACCGTTTGCGGACATTGCGTGAGGAGAAAAAGTTTACACAAGGCGAGGTCGAGAAACGAACGGGAGTGCTTCGCACCTACCTCTCCCGCGTAGAAAACGGACATACCGTTCCTTCTGTCGAGACGCTTGAGAAATTTGCCCGTGCTCTTGAAGTCCCGATGTACCAACTCTTTTATGACGGCGAAGAGCCACCTAAGCTTCCGAATCTCTTGAAACGGAAGTCAGCCGATGACATTCTGTGGGGCAACTCGGGCAAAGACGCAAATATGCTTGCAAAGTTCTGCCGCCTACTCGGTCGGATGAAAGATGACGACCGGAAGGTGTTATTTTTCATGGCTCAGAAGATGGCGAAGCGGAAGGCAGTTTGAGCCGAAATGAGGTTGGGCACTCCGACCTACGTGGTTCAGTCCGTCTTCCCATTTCAGTGGGAGGCGTGAATGACTTGCTGGAGCGCCCTGGAAGCAACAAATAGCTCGCTCCCGAAAGAATTACAAGGTTGTGACCTTAAACAAAGACAGAAATTCCATGCTTAACATTTTTATGTGGCAAGAAAAAAAGAGCAGTGCCCCGCCACCGCGCACCGTTTTCTCGGGAGATCAATGAGGACACCCCGGCGTTCCAGGCGTCCTACGTATATGGGAAACATTACCAGAACCTGGAATCTGGGTCGACTAAGAAAATCACCGTCAACTGTCCACCCGAACCATCGTCCTCGAAGTAGGAGTTTCTGACAACTCTGCACTCATGTGGCCTAGCATTTCCTCATGCCTTAAGGTATCACATGTGTGATAGGTTTCCGTCTGAATGCCTGGAGGCCACAAATGGCCGAAGTGACTAGACGACGAGTTGGCGAGTTGCAACGAGGAGTATTCAAGATCCTCTTGGATCACGCTGAGGGATTGCCCGCAAAAGAAATCATCAACCGTATGGAGCGAGTCGTCCCGCCCACAGAATTCGAAAGAAGCGATTACCGTAGCGGCGATCTACAAGGAGCGCTGGCAGATCGAGTTGTTTTTTCGGGCCTTGAAACAGTCACTGCGTGTGAAAACCTTTGTGGAGACTTCCGCCAATGCCTTGAAAACGCAACTCTGGACGGCGCTGATCGCCATGCTGGTGGTGAAATACCTGCAACTGCGATCGACGTTCGGTTGGTCCCTTTCAAATCTGGTGGCACTTCTGCGGCAGCAATTGTTTGTTTACCGTGATCTGTGGGCATGGATCGACGATCCTTTCCAACCACCACCGATACCAGAAAGACCGTCAGAGCAGTTGACGCTGCAACTGATCTGAGTGAATCAGTGGATTGGACAGCAGCGATAACGCAACGGCATCACGTCGCGCAACCAACCGGCAAGGTGTGGCCCATGTGGTGTGTCGAGGGTAGGAGGGGTGTACATGAAATCAAGGCCCAAACGAAAAGTCCACTTTAACCCCTCTGACGTTCAATAAGGAACAGACGGCCATTTTTGCTGTGTCTAGGATAGGTTGGAGCAGGTGCAACAGACGCTATAAGTTTGTCCGGAACGGAGCACACTTTATGCCACGCAAAACGAAGCTGCCTTCACACGCCGATACTCTCTCTACAGGAGCCAGTTTGGGCGGCACGGTCTCGCACTATCGCCGGAAACAAAATGTCTATACCCAAGGAGAGGCTGCCAGCTCTCTCTTTTTCATTCAAGAAGGAGAAGTGCGCCTTACCAATGAAACGAAAAATCACCGCGCAGCGGTTACCGCCATCTTGGGCGAAGGTGACTTTTTTGGCACACAATGCCTCATAGGCTTTCCTCTTCGTCTATCCACGGCTGCTGCCATGACCAGCAGTTCGATACGCTCCATCCCGAAGGAAAGGATGATCCGTCTGCTGCACACGAAAAATAAGGTATCAATTTCCCTGGTGTCCTATCTGTTGTCCACCCTCAAGAAGTATCAGGAGCATGTGGCGGCGCTGCTGACTTTCACTGCCGAACAACGGCTCGCGCGCGTTCTGTTGTCGCTAGCCCACCTGGATAGAAAGGGGCCGCCCGTTCCAGAAGTCCCCAATCCAAACCATCAGGTTCTTGCTGACATGGTGGGCACGACCCGCCCCCGAATCAATGCATTCATGAATGACTTCCGAAAGCGGGATACATTAGCTACGATGGTGGATTGGAAGTGCACAAGTCTCTCCGCAAGGTTCTTCGCAACCAGTAGTTGAAGTGTCCAGGTGGTTCCGAGGTTGACACCCCGAAGGTATATTTGTCAGGATTGCACGTAAGACCTTGTGGCGGGGCCTCCGGTGCCGTTGCTTAAGGGCTATAGCGGCCTCGTGGCGTTTCTCTTAATTCCCACAAAAAGTATTATTTGCCTTTTCGGCAGCATCTGCGGCCATGAACCTCAGCATCTGCTCTTTCAATTGCGCATCTACCTCGTCCGCAATCGTCACAACGTCGGGAAGCAGTGCGCTGTATTCCAACCGCTTCAAGTTCCCGTGCAGCGTGCTAAAAAAATACTGACTCACAATAGCCGAGGCTCTTCAACTATCATCGCCTCCGTATAGCCTCGCTTATGTCGCAAATCGCCATGCACGGCCGCAGTCTCCTCTATTGACAAAGCACAGCGGTCTTATTCGTCCAAAACAAATGTCAGCAATGACTTGTTAATCTTGATCTTACGGTTGTGGTATTCGATGAAGCCGAGCTTTCTAAATTTGTTCATGAAGAAATTCACGCGAGAGCGCGTAGTGCCGATTATTTCTGACAAGGTCTCTTGGGAAACAGTTGGCAGTTCGTCGTCTGGCTGGTGCTGCACTTTTCCATACCGGCCGAGCACGAGTAGCGCTCGGGCGAGCCGCTTCTCGCACGAATTGAAGAGATGATCGATCAAATTGTCCACGACTCGATTGTTGTGACTGAGCATGTATCCGACAAAACAGTTTGATAATTTGTCTTGTGTTCGGAGCATACGTAGCAATTCCTTCTTGTCAATGGCAAGAAGGGTGGTCGACGTAATGGCAGTAGCCGTACCGGTGCGGACCGACTGACCCGCCATGCAGCCCTCGCCAAAAAAATCACTCGGACCAAGCATTGCGACTACAGCCACCTTACCCGACGCGCTAACCACGGAGAATTTTACGTTCCCCTTTTGGATGTACATGACGCTCTCGGCCGCGTCACCTTGACTGTAAATTTGCTCGTCTTTCCGAAATTCAGCGACCATTCTTGCCCTTCCCGAAGGATCGAGAAAGGTCTGCGACGATCCCGTCTTGGATTCCTTAATTTTCATTTGGGCACCGGGCATGGCACAACTGCGGTACGGTAAATTCACTCGCGTTATGGCCGAAATCACCGTGGACTTCGTTTTCACCTCATTCAAGGCCGGCAAACGGGGGCTTTGTTCCGGAAGTCAGAAGGCCAACTCCCTCGTTCAACCCCGAACGCCAACTGCTTTGGCGAAGGACCGAAAGTACTAGCTTCCGATTAACATCGCGGGGAGCAAATTCAGTTCTTAGTACTTCTTCTCGGTGTCCTCGACTGGCTGGAAGCAGAGGATCTGCTGCTTTAACTGCGCATCTACTTCGTCTGCGATGGTCACAACGTCCGGAAGCAACTTGCTGAATTCCACACGATGCTCATTCCTGTGCAGCGTCGAAAAAATGCAGACCTGCAGGATTCGGGATTCATCTACGACCATTGCTGCGGTGTAGCCTTGTTTGCATCGCAACTCTCCGTGATGACTTGCAGCGACCGAAACCGGAGCTTTCAATCCACTGTCGAGACGCAGTCTGGCAATCACGTCGTTGAGGAGTCTCGGAAGATGGCCCGTACGTTCTTCGAAATTCAACGGAATGTGGATTAGATCTGGGTCTTTCTCTACAAGCCCGACCCACTCATGAATCGTCGAGTTGAGTTCCTGTTCGAGAATGTCGGCCACTCGCTCTGTGCCTAGGGAAGCAGGAGGGGGCTTGCTGCCGCCCGTCGGTGAAACTGTAGTTTTCGTCATTGAAACCTCCTCTTATGCACACTTAGTGTTCCATTCCGGCAGCCGCAAGACTGTCCAATAAGGGATATGTTCTAAGAATGAGAAACGATCTTCGGGCAGGAGAAAGCTCAGGCCAACTGCTTCGACCGTTGCATTGCGGTGAACGACAAAGAGCGCAGTCTCGTATCGGAATATGCGATTTCCCACTGGGACGATCCGCTCCACATTCCGAAAACCCGTTATTAGGGCCTATGCGAATTAGATGGAGACGAGGATTGCTTTCAAGGATCGTCTGATAATCGCGGCACTCAGTGTTGGGACTTCCAAATCAGTTTCTCTGATTTCTAACTGTTCCCGAGGTCTTGGTCAGAAGTGACTCGCCTCGTGATAATCAATACGACACATACCTAATTTTTGTCTAATTTTGTCTAATTTTGAACAGTCATCTGCATAGACCCGGCCCGATACTCAAACGCTCGAACCGTCGATCTCATGACACAAAGTAATCTATCGCGGTGCCGCCAGTGCTTAGTTATCAGAGTGAATCAATGCTGCTCAGCTCGGGCTCGTCGATTCCAAAGGGGAGAAGCCAATGCCTAAATTAAAGATTAATAAAATTTGGATCGCGGCGTTTCTATTGGTCATGATAATGGCTGGATGCAGTGACCCGGACAAGAATGCTGGGACGGGGAGCCCGACTGATCCCGTAACCCAGCCTACTGTGACCTCCGTAACTCCGCCGGACGGCTCTACCCTCGTTTGCCCAAACACCGTCCTCATCACCGCCACATTCAGTAAGGCAATGAACCCTGCGACGTTCACCTCTACTACATTTACTTTGACCGGGCCAAGCGCAGCGAGCGTGTCTGGGCAAGTTACCTATAATTCGTCGACGAATGTTGCCACCTTTACTCCCTCGGCCAGCCTGGCACCAAACACCTCTTTTACCGCCACCATCAACACTGGGGTGGCTGACACGTTCGGTAATGCGCTGGCGGCTAATAAAGTGTGGACGTTCATGACCACTGCACCATGTGCCCCGCCCGCCGGAGCCTTAGCATTAGGAGCGAGCTGTAGTTTCGGGATCCTGGGCGCCACCCCAGTCGTGAGCAGTATAGGCCCCACGATTGTTACGGGAGATGTAGGGATTTGGCCGGCGCTTTCGGTCACAGGGTTCCCGCCAGGTATATTAACCGGTATGGAACACTTGGGCGATCCAGTGGCCATGACGGCTCAGGGTAACCTGACGACGGCCTATAACAACGCCGCAGCGGCTGCCGGAGGAGCTGTCCTCACCGCAGATATTGGAGGGCAGACTCTGGCACCGGGTGTTTATAAGACCACAAGCGCCCAGCCCACGCTGGGAATAACCGGCAACCTGACTCTCAGCGGCAATGGTATCTACATCTTCCAGATCGTGTCCTCCCTCACCACAGCAGCCGGTCCCGGTAAAAGCAAAGTAATCCTGGCTGGCGGCGCCGTATCCCACGACGTGTTCTGGCAGGTCGGAAGTTCGGCGACCCTCGGGTCAGGCTCAACATTCCAGGGAACCATAATGGCTCAGGCATCCATCACGGTCGGCACGGGCGCGATATTGAATGGCAGGGCGCTGGCACGGACAGGTCAAGTCACGTTAGACAGCAATCCGGTAAATGTACCTCCCTGTCCGTGAGGTAGTTGAGAGCGAGAGGGTGAAGGGCCGGTCTACCACGGTCCGCGCTGGCACAGCATGATTTCACGATATCGAAATTCGGAGGAATAATTGTATGTCATCTCAATCGAAGAGCCATCTTGCTCGGGTGTTAGCAAATTTGTCGGTAATGATTGCTGTCTTATGTTCGTTTGCCGCCCTCGCGGCTGCTCAGGATCAACCTGCTCCCAAGGTGGAGCTCTTTGGCGGATACTCCTACTTTTATCCCGGCGCGGATGTGCATGGCCAACTTCCAGGAGCGTTATTCCCGATAAGCAGTCGCCTGGAATCGAATCCGCGCGGCGCTGGTGCTAGCATTACCTATGATTTCAATCATTGGTTCGGACTCACTCTTGATACCAGCACGGATTGGGGCAGCGGTGAAAGCACTCTAGGTAAGAGAATTGACGACGCCGCTTTTTCCAACCTCTCGCTGGGCCCAAAGATTACATTCCGCAGTCATCGATTTTCCCCTTTTTTAGAAGTGTTAGTGGGCGACCATCGCCTTATGCCGGACGCCTTCCATGATGTCGATAAATTGGGCTTCATGTTCGGCGGTGGCCTTGATATCAATTTGTCCAGACACGTAGCACTACGTCTGATTCGGGCCGACTTTATATATTCGAATTACTCATATGGTCCTCCATCCGTGCCGAATACAGATATTCGGGGCCTAAGACTACAGACTGGCCTCAATTTTATGTTCGGTGGCGGAGCGCCTGGAATTTCAGCCAGCGCGGCTTGCTCAGTACAACCAAACGACGTCTTTGCTGGCGAGCCGGTGACCGCGAGCGCGATGGAATCTAACTTCAATCCCAAGCGCAAGGTCAAATACAACTGGAACGGCTCAGGAGTAAAAGTTGCAGGGAGCGATGCTTCTACGCAGATTGATACCACAGACTTGGCACCCGGTCCTTACCAGGTAAGCGCAAACTTGAGTGATGGCAGCAAGAATGGTGTTGCCTCCTGCATGGCCATGTTTACTGTAAAAACGCCGCGTCCGCCGGTGATTGCTTGTTCGTCAGACCCGGGAACCATAAGGACAGGCGGCACCGCTACGGTCCGCTCAGCCGCCAGCAGCCCCGATAACCGCAGACTGACCTACAGCTACACAGCGAGCGCCGGCAGTATCTCCAGCGCAGACGCAACGGCCGCGTTGAATTCGCGGGGCGCGGAACCAGGCATGATCACGGTTACGTGCAACGTAAGCGATGACCGCAATCCGTCGCTCACAGCCTCTTCCACCACCATCGTGAACGTGGAAGCTCCGCCTCCTCCCGTTGCTCCCGCTGCTCCTTCCCCTGAGATCAAGCAGTTGGAAGCCAAGCTTGCGCTCCACAGTATTTATTTTCAAACCGGCAGACCCACCGGTGAGAATCCTGGGGGAGGGCTGGTTGACAGTCAGGCAGAGATCCTGAAAGCATTGGCCGAAGACCTCAGAAGTTATCTGAAATACAAGCCTGACGCACACTTGATCCTTGGTGGTCATGCAGACCCCCGCGGCTCCGCGGAATTCAATAAGGCTCTTACGCAGCGTCGCGTAGAACGTACCAGGACCTATCTGATGGAAAACGGCGTCCCTGAAGACCACATAGAAACACGGTCGTTCGGCAAAGAGGACCAACTCTCTTCCGCCCAAATAAAGGAGCAGATAGCGAACAACCCGGACTTGAGTCCAGCCGATCGGCAACAAATGCTCAAGAATCTGCAAGTGATGGTCCTGGCCAATAATAGACGCGTGGACATCACGTTGAGTACGACCGGGGAACAATCCACTCGCCGGTACCCATTTAACGCAAAAGACTACTTAGCGCTGATCAACACTAAGGGTGCTGCAAAAAAACCACCAATCAAGAAGAAACCTAGTCGGTAGATTGTCACTTGAAGTCGCATTTCAGTTGCTGCGTTAGTCTCGTGCAGCATCGCATCAAAACTGTGACAGACGATTTGTAACTTTTGCTTATAGGTCCCGACAAATCCATTTCTCAGAATGTGGGATTCTGCGGACCGAACAACTCTGTCGATTAGGCGATTTTGAAAGGCGATTTGCTACTGGACAGAAGCCCGCATTCAGGCCCCTCCTGAGTCTGATTGTGCCCGCCTGAATTGTTCCACGCCTGATTTACAGTCTTGGACTATCAACGACCTGAAAAACAGGAGGAAAAATTGCTCCCCCCGCAGACCGGGCCGAGAATCTGAGGAGTCCGCGGGGATAGGTGAAAAGAGCCGGAAACTTGGGACGTTCGCGGATGATGCTGTTTGCGTTCAAATTCCAGCTACGTTGTCGTCAAAGTTGACGTGATCTGCGAGAATCAGCGGGGAGTCCGTGCTTCGACCAGCGTGCCGCGATGACAGACGATCCAAGAGAGGGAGAGCAGGTCCAGCCTGAGGGCTTCGAGGCTTTGGCCCGCCACATTGTAAAACAGATTGCAGACCTATGGGGAAGCGGTCAGTACTCTCCTCCATTCGAGATCATCTTTACAGATGCAAACGGGCGCTTGGTGATGGGAATCAGAATGGACTCCGATGGAAACTTCAAGGGCTTGCCTGATGCACCTTACTTGCTCCGCGCCCGGTTTCCTTTGACGGTGATGCTCGTCGATCTAGACGGCAAGACTTGGCAGACTGCCTTCACGGAGTCTGACCTAGCATAGTGATCGCGAGTTGCCTCTTGCATTGAACCACAGCCGACATGCGTAGCTGCACCGTTTTTTCGCAGGTGATCGTGGGGACCCGGCCGGTTCAAGACGTCCTTAGCAAATCACAAAAGTCTGTGAATCGTGGAATCAGGGCCCTTGCGAACGCTGAACTGTAGAATTTTCATTTACCCTGGGGGGCCATTGCTCCGGGAAAAGCATCATCGCCTGGGAGATTAACTGATTCCCAAGGATGTCCTTAAAGGAGGCATGATTTTCTCTTCGATGGCTTAAAACGTCCCGTAGGAGCAAAAACGACGTTTTTGAGGTTCCAGTGTGCTTATTCTAGCTAGAATAGTCCCAGCGGTTTCAAAGTAAGCCTGTTTACCCGTTCTTACGAAAAACATCCAAAAAACGACGTTCTACGAGCTCGTAGAAACTAACTTTTTGGTGAAAAATCGGCGGTTAGGAACTGCTGGCCATCATTCGCCGGCCCTATCATCGAAGGCTCTCTTTCTCCCACGAACGGTTCCTACTCAGGGTGCCACGCTCTACCGTTTATAACTGCAAATGGAATGGTTCCGCCGCCATCTTAGGGCGCTCCGTGTACCCGCCGTGTACCTCCGATTGGCGGTTTGGGCGTTTTTGGCGTTTGTGGCTTATCGCAGACCATGCTTTCGTGCTGTTGATGGCCGGCTTTGCCCAAATTCAGGCTTGATTTTGAGGTTAATGTTAAGGATAATTCAGCTCTACGTAAATCAATCCCCCTTGGCCGGATAGGCGACGGGGCGAGCGCCCGCATGTTTCGCTCGGCCCGGAGCAAGAGCCCTCTAACCACTTCAAGATTGTTGTGGAAATTCGGAGGGTAGACCGTGTCTGGCGAACTTTCAGAATACAGGCCTGAGCGTTACTGGACTCCAAAAGAAATCGCTGGGCTATGGCAGGTCAGCGTTGATACGGTTATCCGTCTGTTTGAACACGAACCGGGCGTACTCATCCTGGCGCAGCCTGCCGCGAAACAAAAGCGGCGCTACAGGACCATCCGGATTCCCAACAGCGTATTGGTTCGTGTTCAAAACCGGCGTTCCCTGGTCACAATTGACAATACAGTATATCCTGCGCGGCGTAGTTAGAGACTAGTTACTACGAGGAGGCCGCGTAATGTTGGACATCAACCGAAGGCACCGAAGGCGGTGCAAACACCGTCATGAAGGACGACAGTACCGTCACTGCGATTGTCCGATTCACGTTGATGGGTTTCTTGGCGGGCGCCGCATACGCAATGCACTGCGTACACGCAATTGGACCAGGGCTAAGGAAATGGTAAGGGATTGGGAAATTGCAGGCCGCATAGTTGAAGAGGAGCAACCACAGCAATTGACCACTGTGGCTGACGCGCGTAAGGCATTTCTTGCGGATGCGAAGGCACGCAACCTGCGACCCGCTACCCTGTACAAATATGACTTGCTCCTTCGACAATTGCAGATATTTGCCGACAACGCTGGATTGACGGCAGTCAACCAGTTCGACCTCAACACTCTGCGTAAATTTCGGGAGTCGTGGCCAAACCGAAATATCGCAGGCAAGAAAAAGCTGGAAGCCCTCAGGACTTTTTTCCAATTCTGCTGGGAATCCGGTTGGATCTCTCATAATCCGGCAACGAAGCTGAAAGCTCCTAAGACCATCACCCCGCCGACGCTTCCGTTCAACGATGACGAGGTGAGTAGAATTATTGCTGCTTGCACCCAGTATTCAGCTAAGTATGGTGGCACGGGCCACGCGAACGCTCATCGCCTTCTGGCTTTGGTATTGCTTTTAGTGAACAGCGGGTTGCGCATTCGAGACGCTGTGACACTTCCGAGGGAACGCATCGATGATAAAGGAAACTTGTTTCTTTACACTGCAAAAACTGGAACTCCAGTCAAATTACCGTTACCGCCGGCCGTAGTTGAAGCGTTGTCCAACGTGATAGGTACGAACAGTCAGTATTTCTTTTGGACCGGTGAATCAAAACCCAAAAGCGCGGTGGGAGATTGGCAACGTTCACTTCGAAAACTGTTCCGGCTTGCTAGCATTCCCAATGGACACCCGCACCGTTTTCGGCACACCTTTGCGGCAAGACTGCTGCAAGCCGGTGCTAGTCTCGAAAATGTCTCCAGGTTGTTGGGGCACCAGAGTACACGGATTACAGAAAAGTATTACGCGCTCTGGATTAAGGAACGTCAGGAACAATTGGAAGCAGACGTTAGGCGAACTTGGTCTGCCAGTTCTTCATTACCACATGGCACGCCGCTGGCACACGGAGTCGGGAACGGTCACATAAACTAAATGAAAACAATACCTTACAAGTGGTGGAGGCGGGGGGAGTTGAACCCCCGTCCGAAAAGCGCTACGGCTCGAAGCCTACATGCTTAGCTCAATTCCGTTTGTTTCGCCAGCCACGCTCAGAATGAGCAAGAAACGCAGCCGGCTAGCCCG
>Ga0210384_10001207_pt1 | contig 36065 bp, 30 predicted proteins | sample IncBWH2MmetaG_FD_160574 | JGI IMG/M metagenome (GOLD analysis project Ga0210384, IMG submission 160574) | Forest soil microbial communities from Barre Woods Harvard Forest LTER site, Petersham, Massachusetts, United States - Inc-BW-H-2-M | ecosystem: Environmental > Terrestrial > Soil >...
TATCAAGATTGATCTTCAGCGACTTGGCTGGCCCGGTTTTTGCAGGACTTTTCAGATCTCCGCCTCCCGTCGAGCTTGGGTTGACACTGCCCATCAAGACAGCGACTAAGAGAAGTATGGCCGCAAGGGCCGACGACTGTTTCTTCAACTGAGCGATCGGAAGCCGCAAGCTGCACCTCCCTGAATTCTCAGACACCGAGACCTGACCTGCTGTTCCTGCTGACCAGAGAACGTGTCAAGGAGGAAAACTTGCGTGGGTGGGAGGGGTGGGAGACGGCGGGCTTCCATACCCAGGTTCTGGATATGAAACATAGGCACTGGAAATTGTGCGTACTCGCGGTCGGAACGGTGGTCGATTTCGGCGGTGAGCCTACCTCAGTTGCTGAACCCCGGCAGGTCCACCCGCTTCGCAATGTGATCCTGATCCAGTGGCTGTCCCACCATACCTTCGGGTCGATCTGGATGCCATCGAGCGGCATGGCGAAGTGGATGTGGTCGCCTCCGGCCATTCCCGTCTGGCCACTCGTGTCCATGACTTGGCCTCGTTTGACCATATCGCCTTCGTGCACAGCAGTCTGGCTAAGGTGGCCGTAGATCGTCTGTAATCCATAACCGTGGTCCACTACGATGCAATTACCAGACAATTGCATCCTACAATAGCGATAGGAACGATTCCGATGAAAACAAGCGGCAACACAATTCCGATTGCCGGTCGTAAATTCGGAGGTGGCCATGGCATTACGCAAGCCTTCCGATCGATTGGTTTACCCGCGGCGCTTTACGTCGTGTGGGGAGCAACTCGATAGCATGGAAATTCCCTGGCCGAACTCCCTGGCAGTCCGCACCGAGAGCGTCTCCCGCCATTACCAGATGGGGGAGTCGTTGGTGCGCGCGGTAGACGGGATTTCCATCGACATTCCGGCGGGAGAATTTGTGGCTCTGCTGGGCGTCTCGGGATCCGGCAAGTCGTCACTGCTTAACCTCGTTGCAGGCCTTGACCGTCCTACCAGCGGGGCAGTGATCGTTCACGGAAACAACCTGGCCGCGCTCTCGCGGGAGCAACTGGCCAAGTATCGCCTCCATACCGTCGGCATGGTCTTCCAGTCGTTCAACCTGATATCGAGTATGTCGTTGCTGGAAAATGTGGAGCTCCCGATGCGCTTCGCCGAAGTCAATCGTCGCGAGCGTTCCGCTCTTGCATGCCGGTCGCTGGAACGTGTGGGATTGAGCGGACGGCTTTCGCATCGACCGATGGAACTTTCGGGCGGCGAACAGCAGCGCGCTTCATTGGCGCGTGCTCTCATCAACCGGCCCAAGCTTCTTCTGGCGGACGAGCCGACCGGCAATCTCGACAGTCGCAACGGTACAGAAATCATGGAACTCATTCACAGCTTCAATCAGTCCCTGGGCATGACTGTGTTGATGGTTACGCATGAGCAGGCCCTCGCTGAGAGGTATGCTGGACGGATGGTGCATCTCGCGGATGGAAAGCTCCTTGACGATGTAGCCAACGATGACGAATCCAAGATCTCGTCAGAGCCGGTGCAGGCGCCCGCGCCGCGGGGAGAAACACAATGAAGTTTTACGACGTCGCCGAGCTTGCTGTCCGCAACCTGCGTGAGTCCATCTTCCGCAATTCGCTGACAACAATCGGCATCTCCGTCGGTGTGGCATCGCTGGTCGCGATGCTCTCGCTGGGCATCGGCCTCCAGCAGTTGGCTTCACGCCGGCTGCAAAAGTCCGGGCTGTTTGACACTGTGGTAGTGACCTCTAGGCGCGACCTTCGCAACTTCCGCGAACAGCGAGAGGAGGGGCCGGCACCGGCAGAGAGCCCGTTGCTGAATGAAACGGCGTGCAAAAAGATCGCGCAAATCCCCGGCGTGCTCGAGGCCTATCCCGATATTAGGTTCGTCACGGACCTTCGCTTCGACAGCAAGCCGCACTTAACCATGGTGGCTGGCGTCCCGTTCTCCGCCAAGAATAATAATGATGCCTTCGATGGCATGCAGGGCAGTTTCTTTTCGTCGGACGGGGCCGCGGAAGCCATCCTGCAGAAGTCTCTTGCCGAAGAACTGCTAGGCATCACACTCAAGCCGGGCACGAACACAACAAACATTTCCGAGTTGGCCAAGTCTCTTCTGGGGAAAGAGTTGACGATGCGCTATGCGGAGCGCACTGTGTCTACCCCTTCCTCGTCGATCGGGCCGAGCGCCAGTGCGGCGTATTCGGTTGTCTCACGCGAACAAGTGCTGAAAATTGTGGGGCTGACGGATCTCGATCCGGACAGCATGCGCGGCACGGCCCGCGCACGGGTCTTCCTGCCGCTCAAGCTCGCGCAGGATTTGCACATCGTCCAGTCCAACCTGCGTGACACTTCGGCCAACGACTTACCCAGCTATACCTCGCTTAGCGTACGGGTACAGAACCCCAATCGGGTTCCAGCGGTTGAAGATGCCATCAAGAAGATGGGATTCGGAGCTTTCTCGATCGTCGATGCGACCCGCAGCATGCGCCAGTTTTTTGCCGTGCTCGACGGGTTCCTCGCGATCTTCGGCAGCCTCGCCTTAGCGGTTGCTTCCATCGGCATCGTGAATACGCTGGTGATGGCCATCCTCGAACGCCGGCGCGAAATCGGAATCATGAAGGCTATCGGGGCCAGCGACGCTGACGTGCGCGGGCTTTTCTTTGCTGAAGCCGGAGCCATGGGTCTGGTCGGTGGGGCAACCGGAGTCACGCTCGGCTGGGTGATCGGACGCCTGATCAATTTCGGAATGAACATCTATCTCCAACGCCAAAATTTCCCTTCGGCGCAAATCTGGTCCGTGCCTCTGTGGCTTGTTCTCGGCGCGATCGCTTTTTCCATCGTCGTAAGTTTGCTGGCGGGACTCTACCCGGCGTCCCGGGCTGCGCGTCTCGATCCAGTGCAGGCGCTGCGCTACGAGTAAACTCGTCTTATGCGCCGCTATTTGCGATGGCTCACCCTGTTCTTAATTCCGTTTCTGGTCGGCCAGGCTCACTCAGAAGGCCGCATCGATTGCAACGCGCTGCAAAGCCGCATCCTCGGTGAAACCGTCCACTACTGCGTTATGTTGCCGCCCGGCTATGACACCGCAACTACGGGCCATTCGCCCCTGCGTTATCCGGTGCTTTATTTTCTGCACGGACTTGGCGATAACGAACAGACGATATTCAAAGGCGGTGGATGGGGCCTGATCCAGGACCTCCGTCAAAAAGGACAGCTCTCCGATTTTCTGGTGGTCACGCCCGAAGGGAAACGCAGCTTCTACATCAACTCCGCCGATGGCCGCATACGTTACAGCGATTTCTTCATTCGCGAATTCATCCCTTACATCGAGTCGCATTACTCGGTTCGCCGCGAGCGCTCGGCGCGAGCCATTAGCGGTTTTTCGATGGGCGGATACGGTGCGCTACGGTTTGCGTTTGCCTATCCCGAACTATTCTCGTCGGTCAGCGCTCAGAGTGCCGCGCTCATTACGGAACCGCCAGATCAGACAATGAGCGGGCCGCTGGGAGCGGTGTTCGGCAATCCCATTGACCTTCGCCACTGGAACCAAAACAGTCCTATTGTTCTTGCGAAGCGGAACCGGACATCGATACGGACATCAGGGCTGTCCATCTATTTCAACTGCGGCCGCGAAGATGAATTCGGATTCGATAAAGGAGTCGTGGAACTCCATCGGCAACTTCAGGCTGAAGGCATCCCACACGAATATCACCTCTATCCCGGCAACCATGGCGCCGAGTATTTTCTGGCACACCTCGGAGAAGCGTTGCTGGTTCATTCCCGCGTTTTTGCCGCAGCGAAGTAGCTCTGTCGAGCTCTGCGAAACAATGGCGGTCCATAAAATGAACCTGCGCTGGACAGGTCGTGTCTAATCAAGAATGGTGACTGCTCATTCCAAGGCCGGCGCCGGGGCGACGCACCCTAAACTGCAGGCGGTTCTGCCCCTGGTGTGGGAACTCGTCCGCCCGCGCCGCGGGCTGCTGGCGGTCGGCTTTGTTTTGATGGCGATCAACCGCGTAGCCTCGCTGGTGCTGCCTTATTCCACCAGATATTTGATCGATAGCGTCATCATCAAGCGCAACATCCACTTGCTCAAGCCGCTCGTGCTCGGGGTATTGCTGGCGACACTCATCCAGGGAATTACTTCCTTCTCGCTCACGCAATTGCTTTCCAAGGCCGCGCAACGCCTGATCGCCGAACTTCGGCAGAAGGTGCAGGCTCACATCGGACGGTTGTCAGTCGCATTTCATGATTCGACCAAGAGCGGAGTGTTGGTATCGCGCATCATGACCGACGTGGAAGGCGTGCGGAACTTGATCGGTACCGGGCTGGTCGACCTTACCGGGGGACTGCTCACGGCCGGGATCGCACTGGTGGTGCTGTTCCGAATCAGCGCGCTGATGACTGTGCTCGCATTCGGCTTCCTGTTGTGTTTCGGGCTTGCCCTGAAAAAAGCGTTCCAGACGATCCGGCCGATCTTTCGCGAGCGCGGCAAAATCACCGCCGAGGTTACTGGGCGTCTGACGGAATCTCTTGGTGGCGTGCGAGTCATAAAGGGCTATCACGCCGAGGATCGCGAGGAAAAAGTTTTTTCGCTGGGAGTAATGCGGTTGCTCGATAACGTGATGCGCACGCTGACCGCGAGTTCCATCATGGGCCTTTCGGCAAGCGTGCTGCTGGGAGTGGTGGGAGCCGTCATTATGTATGTCGGCGCGAAGCAGATTCTGGTTGGGTCGCTGACCATTGGCGGCTTTTTTACCTACACCTTGTTCATGGGCTTCCTGATCGCACCCATCATGCAGATCGTTCAAATCGGCACGCAGATTACAGAGGCATTGGCTGGGCTGGAACGTACGCACGAAATCCTGAAAGAGACTGCGGAAGACAGCGACCCTCGGCGCACCGTCACTCTGCCGGCAATTGTAGGCAACATTGATTTCGAAGCTGTCAGCTTTAGCTACGATGGCGCCCGCACTGTGCTGAACGACGTCTCGTTCCACGCTGCCCCAGGCACAGTGACAGCATTGGTTGGATCGTCGGGATCCGGCAAATCGACGACCATCGGACTGATTTCTGCGTTCTATGTTCCGACCCGGGGCAAGGTCTTGGTGGACGGTATCGACTTGAGCACGGTGCGGCTCGATTCGTACCGAACCCAACTTGGAGTTGTATTGCAGGAATCATTTCTATTTGACGGTACCATCCGCGAGAATGTCGCCTTCTCCCGGCCCGAGGCCAGCGAAGAAGCGGTGATGCGTGCATGCCGGATCGCCCGAGTCGATGAATTTGCGGAGAGCTTTGGGGACAAGTACAACACGATTGTCGGCGAACGCGGCGTGAAGCTGTCGGGCGGGCAGCGACAGCGGATCTCGATTGCACGCGCCATTCTGGCTGAACCCCGTATCCTGATTCTGGACGAGGCTACCTCCAGCCTCGATTCCGAATCCGAGCAGATGATCCAGCAAGGCCTCTCCTACCTGATGCGGGGCCGCACGACTTTTGTGATCGCGCACCGTTTGTCGACTATTCGGCGCGCGGATCAGATTCTGGTGGTCGAGCAGGGACAGATTGTCGAACGCGGCACTCACGAAGAACTGTATGCGCTGCGCGGACGTTACTTCGATCTGTACACCAAGCAGCACGGTCTGGAGAGCAATCTGTTTCTGGCACCGGGAGAGGGTGATGCCGCGACCGTTGGAGATGACGTGGGAACATCCAAACAAGATGGGAATGAGCCGGCCGTCACCGAGGTGATGCGATTTCTCCGTTAGTGTCGAACTGTACTCGCTGGCAATTCCGAGTTTGTGCGGCGGCAATCTGTATCGACTCTGGCAGCAGTAGTTGAATGACCCCCCACCAGTCCTATACGATTAGCGCCTTGGACGTCCATCTGGTCGACGGTACATACGAGTTGTTCCGGCACTACTACGCGTTGCCGTCTGCCCGGGATTCGGAGGGGCGAGAGGTCGCAGCGGTTCGGGGTGTTCTTGCCTCCGTTCTCGGCATGATGAAGGGCGGCGCCACGCACGTCGCAGTTGCTACCGATCACGTCATCGAATCTTTTCGCAACGGACTGTGGCCAAGTTACAAGACCTCCGAGGGCATCGAACCTGACCTATTGGCGCAGTTCCCACTGCTCGAAGAGGTGCTGTCAGCGGCTGGCATTATGGTTTGGCCAATGGTTGAATTCGAAGCGGACGATGCGCTGGCTGCGGGGGCAATGGCGGCAGCTCGGAATGCGCGTGTCGAACGCGTGACCATCTGCACACCGGACAAGGACCTCGCCCAATGCGTGAGGGGCACGCGCGTTGTGCAGCTGAATCGCCGGACCCGCGTGACCATAGACGAAGCAGGTGTCATTCAGAAGTTCGGCGTCGCGCCTGAATCAATTCCCGATTACCTTGCGCTCGTGGGCGATGCAGCAGATGGTTATCCCGGGCTGCGCGGCTGGGGTGCCAAGTCGTCGGCTGCAGTCCTTGCCAAGTTTGTCCATCTCGAATCGATCCCCACAGACTGGCGCGAGTGGCACGTGAATGTCGCCAACGCGAGCGCCCTGGCGGACACTCTCTCCCGCGAGCGAGAACAGGCACTCCTCTTTCGCACGCTCGCCACGCTCCGGACCGACATTGCGCTCTTCGATGATGTGGACGAGTTACGATGGAACGGACCCACACGTGCTTTCACCGATCTCGCGGCCCGATTGGACGCGGCGCGTACCGAACCCCGGCAGTCGGTAGGACGTCGTCCCCCGAGCACGCCGATTCTCGGATCCGCGGCACGGCGATAGTCGGCGGCATGCAGTAACGCCTTCGCTGACGATTGCCCGGGAGAGGCATGTTTTTGCGACCTGATCTTGGGCGCATACCTTACACTCGAATATCTTTCTCGTGGTATGAGAGAAGGGTGAGATGAAGAATAGTCGGCGAATTCTGGTCATAGATGTTGGCGGCACACACGTAAAGCTGCTCGTCACTGGGATGAAGCAGCCCATTCTCATTCCTTCCGAGCCAACTTTGACTCCGAGGGCGATGGTCCGGCAGGTCAAGGCCGCCGTGAAAAGCATTCCATATGATGTCGTGTCGATTGGCTACCCAGGACCTGTGGTGCACGGCAGGCCGTTGCGGGAGCCACATAACCTCGGACGAGGATGGGTCGGCTTCGATTTCAGGAAGGCGCTGGGACGACCCGTAAAGGTCATCAATGATGCGGCCATGCAGGCACTCGGCAGCTACAAGGGAGGTAGGCTGCTGTTCCTAGGCTTAGGCACCGGATTGGGCTCTGCCATGATCGCTGACGGAGTCATAGAACCGATGGAGATAGCCCACTTGCCTTACAAGCGTGGGACGACCTACGAGGATTATCTGGGAATTCGTGGTCTGAAGTGGTTAGGCCGGAAGAAATGGGAGCGGCAAGTGGCTAAGGTGGTCTCGTTGCTCCGCGAGGCGTTGGAACCGGGAGAAGTTGTGCTCGGAGGTGGCAACGTCAAGAAGCTCAAGAAGCTGCCGCCAGGCACCCGCCTAGGAAGCAACGAGAACGCGTTCCGTGGAGGCTTTGAGCTGTGGAGAGAGGACGCAGATGAGCGAAGGTTTAGATGTTAACGCAAGAAAAACTGCCAGGAGACACGAATCATGACCAGTTCGGCTATCGGAAAACATGCCGCCTCTGGGCCGGCAAGTGACGAACCAGCGGTCCCGGAGCCTTTATACTCCGAGCGAGCGCGTACCCTGATGTTCGTGGGCCGCATCGGCAGCCTCTCCACTCTCTCGCGAAAACAGCCGGGGTTCCCGTTCGGATCCGTGATGCCCTATGGATTGGACGAACAGGGGCGTCCCATTTTCCTCATCAGCACGATGGCGATGCACACCCAGAATTTGAACGCTGATGCCCGCGCAAGCTTGCTTGTCACACAGGATGATACCGCCGGTGATCCTCTCGGAGCATCCAGAGTCACGCTCATAGGAAATGTAAGGCCGATACCGGAGTTGGAGGTAGGCGCCGCTCGCAAGCTCTACTTGGCTCGTTACGCGAATAGCAAGTATTGGGTGGATTTTGAAGACTTTTCCTTTTACCGCATGGATGTAGTGGACGTTTATTACGTGGGCGGCTTCGGGGTGATGGGTTGGGTATCCGCCGTCGAATATAACCGCAGCGCAGCCGACCCTCTTGCTGACACGATGGCCGAAATCATTCAGCACATGAATGCCGACCACAAGGATGCGCTTGTCCTGCTTGCCCGAAAATTTACAGCAATTGAATCTCAGGAAGCTACAATGACAACGGTCGATCGTCTCGGTTTTCAAGTGCGCTTGAAAACTCAGGATGGCATGCGTGGTGCTCGCATCGCATTCTTGCGAGAAGTGACGAATTCGGCAGAAACTCGAAAAGTCTTGGTCGAGATGGTGCAACAGGCGCGCTCGCAGGCCGAGTGAATTCGTAGCTGGGCACATAGGGGCCCGCCGGACAGCTCAAGAACAAGCACAATTGCGGTTTTCCGACCATTGAACAGCTCGTTTCCTCGCGACCGCGACACCGGCGAGATGACCGAGACTAACGGTAGAGCGCAGCCTTTTCAGTACCGAGTTGGCCCAAGTGGCCTGGAATCAGCGGATGTTACATAGGGTAATGAGCTTATGCCGCTGTCCGTTTAGGATTGGTGAACTGGTCCCCGAGATATGAGATGCTCAGCTCAGCGATCAACAATCATCCTCCGAGTTCACCGCGAATCAGAGGCAGGATTGGCAAACGGGCCACTGCGTCGGTCGTGTTCCGCTTGTCCGCTCGGAATGGCGATTCCCGCTTGACGCGCCCGAAGGAGCAGACGATAATTGCCCCGCGTTTCGGGCCATAGGCTTCTTTTGCGGCGTCCCGCGCTTGATTTCGTCGTAGAGAGCAATCATTTCCCGGGAGTTTTGCACGCTGGGCTGCATGCTCGCAAGGAGACTCTCCTTTGCGCCACAGACTGTTTCGGTTCTTAGCCATTTGCACCTTTGGTGCTGCTTTTGCTGCGTCGTCCCTGCCAGCGATAGCCCAATCTTTCACGACCTTCGATCCCGATGGCTCCCTCTACACCGGCCCTACCAGCATCAATGACCAGGGCGCGATCACGGGATTCTATTCGGACGGTGATTTGTACCACGGCTTCGTGCGCTCTAAGAAAGGCATCATCACCGCGTTCGATGTCCCGGGCGCAATCCGCGCCACCTTCGCCCTCAGCATCAACGACGCGGGGGCGATCACGGGATACTATGTGGACGACACTGGGGACCACGGCTTCGTGCGCTCTAAGAAGGGCATCATCACCAGCTTCGATGTCCCGGGTTCAATCTTTACCCTTGTCCGCAGCATCAATGACCAGGGCGCGATCACGGGATTCTATTCGGACGGTGATTTGTACCACAGCTTCGTGCGCTCGAAGACAGGCAATATCACCACGTTCGATGTCCCGGGCGCAATCCGTACCTTTGCACAAAGGGCCAATGACGAGGGCGCGATCACGGGATACTACTATGTAACAGATATTGAGTTCCACAGCTTCGTGCGCGCATCTGACGGTACCATCACCATGTTCGATGTGCCCGGCGCCATCTACGGCACCCAAGCCTACAGCAGCAACGACGCGGGGGCGATCACGGGATACTATTCGGACGCGACTGGGGACCACGGCTTCGTGCGTTCTCCGAAAGGCATCATCACCGCGTTCGATGTCCCGGGCGCCAGCTTCACCTACCCTGCCTCCATCAACAACGGCGAGGCGATCACGGGAGGGTACAATATTGGTAGTGGTGGTGCCCACGGCTTCGTGCGCGCGGCTGACGGCGCCATCACGAGGTTCGATGCCCCGGGCGCGACTAACACCGAGCCTACCTCCATCAGTGGCGGCGGAGCGATCACCGGAGCCTACTATTGCACCTCTGGATTAGGCCACGGCTTCGTGTGGACCCCACAAGGAATCGCAGGCAACCGCATGCCGCCCGTGATTTCTGGGCGGCTTTCCTTGGCATCACATCGAGGTGGTTGCGCGACGAACTGACGTTAACAGGCGTCTCTGACAAGGTGGACCCCTGTCAAGCAATTTGTAAGCGTACAAACCCCTGCACTCCGAAGCGTCCTCCGCTGCCGCTCCGCTTGCTAGGGGTTGGAGCGAAACCAGTTCCCGGGCGGGAGTTGCACCCGCTGAAGTCCAGCGCCTTTTCACGACGCACTTTTTCGCCAAGAATCAAGGAATGGGCTGCCAATTGGCTGAACAGAGCCGATGGACCCCGCAGGGTATTAGTGTTCTGGGTTGAACCTTACGACCACGCCTTCGGTCGGTAATTCGAACGAGTGTGTGGTTACGCTGCCGTCCGGCTTCCATCGACCTTCTACGTCAAAGGATGAGATGGCATACGGAAGGCCTTCGCAGCCCAACACTGAGTTCGCATCACAGATCTGAAAGTGCAGATGCGGAGCATCTGAATTACCGGAGTTCCCAAGCAGTCCCAACATCTGTCCCAGATGAACGCGAGCGCCGAGCTTAACGCGAACAGAGCCCGGTTGTAAGTGCGCAAATGTCGCGTAGACTCCTTCTCCAATCCTCTCGATCACGTGATTGCCAGCCATAGTCTCGAATGTGATCTCCACGGCCCGGGAACTGGTTCCCGGCGTGTTCTCGGGAATCCCGTCCTTCACCTCGGTAATCGTGCCATCGGCGACCGCATAAACAGGCTGTCCGTAGGAACGATAGTCTTGATTGCGATGTGGATCGCCCCGATACCAACTGCCATCGGCGTAAGTCTGCGCCCAGTCAATGGCGAACCTCTGACCTATATAAGATCTACCGTTGAGTGGGAGAATCGCCCTTCGGTGAACCGAGGAATTGGACGGTCCGTTTTCAGCGACCCAGTCACCTCCTCGAAGGGGCGGGCTGATCACCACCACCGGTCTTCGATCTACGGGTGTGGCTGGAGTATCGGTGCTCAGTTCGCCGTGCTCGTCAGCCACCCTGACAGTCACTCGATGACGCAGCCCAGGCGGGAGTTCCGGCAATGAGCTGGCACTCACCCACATGAAGACGGTGGTAAAAGTTCGAGGGCCGAGCCTCGCACCCACTGCGGCTCCGGGATCAAGACAGCCTTTGAGGGCATCGCCGGAGATGTCCACTAGCGGCTTGCCATTCGGATCTAACAGTTGAATGCTGGAAATGGTCGTTTCACCGACATCCGCCAGGCTGGAGATACGCAACTCGTACGCCATATCCCACCTACCGTCTGCTTTGAATACGATGGGCGGGTTCAAAACCGAAATATCGATCGGTACCACGTCGAGCGATTGCGCACGAAGAAGCGGCAGGAATCCGCAGTCGACCGAAACAACCGCAAGGATAAACGTGAGGGTTACGCGCAGCGCCTTGGCCATACGGTTAGAACTTTAGACTAATCTACGGGCACTTCCAAAGCGTTGGCATGATCGCCTCCAGCATTTTCCCTCGTTATCCATGCAGAATCGGGTTCTCTAAACGGGTGAACTGGTGCCTCCTGCGCCGAATAAACCAGTTGGACTCTAAGGTGCATCTGAGGGCAAGTCACTTTCGCGGACGTGGCGGCACTTCTGAGACCTATGCTGCCTTGTGAGGGTGCGTTATAAGAGGGACTATGCGGTTCCACGCCAAAGGCGCCCTGCTATTTCTCCTGCTCTACGCGCCCGTTACGAGTATCGCAGTGGCGCAAGAGAAGCAGGCAAGTTCCAACGAGGCTTACCCAGTCAGTCGTGAGCGTCCTGGCCTGCAGCAGAAGACGATCGGGTCCCGGGCGCTGACTCGGAATGAGGGTTTGGCGATTCTGGATGTCGCGCTGGATTCCCGGCATCATGCCGAGTTTGCTTTCGATTGCTCCCATTTTGTCCACGGAATCTATGAGCGCGCCGGTTTGCCTTATGAATACGCGAGCTCTTCGGAGCTTTACGCGGGGATCGATGAATTTCGGCGAGTCGCAAATCCGCAACCGGGCGATTTGGCCGTCTGGCGTGGACATGCCGGGATTGTGGTCAATCCCGTTCAGCATTCCTTTTTCAGCGTGCTGCGTTCGGGCCCCGGCCTCGCTTCATACGATTCGCCGTATTGGAAACAGCGGGGAAGGCCCCATTTCTTTCGTTACGTCAAGTCGGTTCCGAGGGGCGCCCGCTCCACCCCAATTCGGACTGCAAGCTGGAAGCCCACGGTCTTGGGCAACACGGAACCGCGCGAAACGGATGTTGATGACCCAGGGTCGAATGAGACTGGATCCTCCGCAAGGCTCGCGGAAAATCAGATCGTGAACAGGGAAACACCTCGCGTCGTGGTCTTGAATTTCGCTCGGAACAAACCGGATCAGGTGACCGCAGCCTTCTTGCAAGCATGCAATGACTCCGAGGAGAAGCTCGGCGGGCGTGACCTATTCAAGTCGGCTCAGTCTCTAATGGTGTTCGGCGATTTCGAAGTAAAGAAGGTGCATATCACAGGAAACCAGGGCTGGATCGATGTCCAAATCGATGAACTGGTTTCCCTCGCTGGAGGTAAGGTGGAGGTTCGCGAGCGGTCGGAGCGGCAACGATGGTCCCTGCGGCGCGACGACACTAAGAGTTGGATGCTGACCCCTTCGCGGAGCGCGATCTACCTTCCTCAGCACACAGCCGAGCGCATCCTGGCGCACAGACTCGCACAGCTCACCGAGGACATTCCCGACAACACTCCCCGCAATGCCGGTGGAACTCAGGAGAAGGCCGGGCTGGCGCGAGTGCTTGAGGTGCTCTTCGGAAAATAGCCAACCTTCCGGGCGCAGGAAGCGCGCATGCCCCGATAAACATGCCCCAAGGAACAACACCCGCTACTACACTGGGGACTAGCTGTCATAGTCGTATCGTGGATCTGCGATTCCAGGCTCTGGTCGGAGCAACTCCTCGCGGATCGCTTGCAGCTTCTCTTTGGCCAACAGGCAGGCTTCTAATGCGGTTTCGCGGTAGCCCTCTTTGCTGGCGGCGACGACGACGTGCAGATCTCCCGTCACATCGTGGATCAGGCGTTGGATCGGAGCAAGCGGGACACTGCTCATGGCACCCTCCTCTCTTTCTCTTCTACGGAAGGATCCGTATTCCCGTGACGCTCAGCAACATCGGAGGAGTGTTGCGGGGAGCGTTCCTGCTGATTCTCTTGGTGCTCGACTAGCTCACCAAGACCTTCAATGGCCTTTCCATCGAACTTTGATCTCTCCATTCCACCCTCCGGATAAAGCGTACTAAGGGCGCAGAATCGAGGTCTGTTCACTATTGCTCAGGTGAAGGGAGGGCGCTCCCGTGACCTTGGAGATGAAGAGCACAGCATTTCAGGCCTCGGTGAATCGAGGAGCGCGCTTATTCTTTTCGGCAGTGCATCTCTCCTTGAGCCTGCCCGTATATCGGCACCGTGGACGGTATTTCGGCAGTGGATAACTAGGCTGCAGCTACCTTCTGCATGACTTTCATGTAGCCGTCCATACTTTGTGTCAACTGTGCATCCACTTCGTCCGCAATAGTCATAACATCGGGTAACAGCAGGCTGAAGTCCAGAAAGCTCAGATTGCTCTGCAAGGTCCCGAAGAGGGTGACTTGGAGTATTCGGGATTCGTGGACCAGCATCGCGGGCGTGTAGCCTTGTAGGTAGCGCAGCTTGCCATGGGCTATGGCGGCGTCGGAAGAGATGGCGTCGCTGTCCTTGGTGGAGCTGGGCCTGCTCAGGCGGACAACCAGGTCTTCAACCAACTTAGGAAGGTGTCCAGTACGCTCACTGTCGTTCAGCGGAAGGTGGTTGAGTTCACGACTCTGTTTTGCCCGCACCAACCAGTCTTCGACGATAGCGGTAATAGAGCGCTGCAGGATCACGCCTACTCTTTCCTTTTCCAACCGGACGGCAGGCTTTCGAGTATTCATCTTTTCGCGGACGAGTTCGGCGAGTCTGCCGACTTCGAACGGTTTTACGATGATTTCGTCCGCCTCCAGAAGAATAGCGGCCATGGCGCTCTGCACGTCCGGATAGCCACTGACTATTAGCGTAAGTGCATCCGGTTGGGAGTGACGCATCGCTGTAACCACCGCAAAACCGTCACTGGGGTTCGGCATGTGCAGGTCAGTGATAAGCACGTCGAAGCTCTCGGTCGTGATATGTCTCAACGCTTCCGTAACGCTAGAGACAGCGACTAGGTCGAATCCCTTGCGTTCAAGGGTCGCTTTCATCATTGCTCGAACGGCATCATCGTCATCCACCAACAGAACTTTATGAGTAACAAGTTGTTCGGTCGGAGTCATACGGCACTACCTCTAGTCATGAATCAAGTAACGAATTAAGTAACAGTGTTACGCAGGTTTCTTTTCGAAAATGTATAAAATTGAACAGTTATTGAAAATGTAAACAGGTAGGTTGGCTAATCTAGAAGTCAGGCACGCGGTAATGGGCAGGTGTCGGAAAATGCCGGCGTTTGGACCCTCAAGACCGCATTACAAATACTGAACTCAGACACGCACGTTTCAGGCTGAACCAACGGGTTCGGCCTTTTTTGTGCCCGGTGCCGGCGCGCGGCCGGACTCCGACCCGGTAAGCTGCATCTGCTTCCCGGCTGTCCTCGAAGGCCGCCTTCTCCGAAGAAATCGTCCGGCCCATCGCTTTTCTGAAAGGTGGACCGTCACTCGGGGGGAGACTGGCTGGCGGTTCTGTCCCCTCCCAAAACCTGTGATTTCAGCCAGATACCAGAGCAAGGATGCGCTTTTGCTGGGTCCAGGCGCCGAACACGTCGGTAACTTGGAACGATTTGGCCTGCGAGTAGACAATATCGACAGACGCCGCAACCCCCTTTTCTCTCGACCGTCAGAGATGCGGTGCAGGACGGTTATGTCCTCAGATCAGGTGAAACTCTTGGCCACGGCCAAGATACAAAGCACAGATGTTTGTTTTGGCGTTGGCCGGTGGATTGGGCCGATGATGCCGAAGTTTGCTTAGCTGAAGTTTGTTGAACAAAGGAACTCTGAAACCGCAGATGACACCTATGGATGATCGCAAAAGCGAACGTTTTGGGCGATACGAGATCCTCACCGAGCTCGGTCGGGGAGCCATGGGTGTTGTCTACAAAGCTCGCGATCCCAAGATCAATCGCGTCGTCGCGGTGAAGACCATTTCTTTGGCTGGCCAGCCCGCGGAAGAGGAGCTTGAGTATCGCGAGCGTTTCTTTCGGGAAGCGGAGGCTGCGGGCCGTCTGTCGCATCCTGGAATCGTAACCATCTTCGATGTGGGCGAGGAACCGGAGACGCGCGCTCCGTACATCGTAATGGAATTTGTGGCGGGGCCGTCCCTCGACAAGTTGCTGTTGCGGAACGACCATAAGCTACCACTGGAGTCAGCCTTACAGCTAACGCTCGAACTGGCCGAGGCACTGGATTGCGCCCACGCTGAAGGCGTGGTTCATCGCGATCTGAAGCCCGCGAATATCCTGTTGACCGAAGACGGCCATGCCAAAATCGCCGACTTCGGAGTGGCCAAGCTGAACCTCGCCAACCAAACTCTGGGGGGACGTGTGTTAGGCACCCCCGCCTATATGTCCCCGGAACAATTGAATGGCGAGACCGTGGATGGACGCTCGGACTTGTTTTCTTTGGGTGTGATCCTGTACACGGTCCTGACTGGATACAAGCCCTTTCAAGGCAACAGCGCCCTCACGGTCTCATTCAAGGTAGTCAATCGCGATCCGATACCGGCGACCCTTCTCGATACTGAGTTGCCGCCCGGACTCGATTACATCATTGCGCGAGCTATGGCGAAAGACCCCGCCGAGCGTTATCAGAGCGGCAGGGAGATGGTGCTGGACGTCCAGGAACTCCGGGAAGGACGAGCGCCGTGGAGCACGGCAAAGCTGCCAGGTTCGTCCACGAGCATAGGCGTGGCACAAACGGCGAATGAAAGAGTCAAATCGTCCCTGGGTGAACCGTGGATCGCGGCTAGAATTCTGTCCAGTGCGCGCTCTCTGCCCCTGGGGCACGATCAGGATGCAGCGGAGAACCTGCTGGAACAGATCCGGAGGAAGTCTCTTGCCGGCACCTTGGTTTTGCTCGGGTTGCTCATCTTTGGACTCTGGGCGATTTCCTTCGGCGCCCACAGAGTGCTACCCAGAACCGCCGGGCCACTGCCTTCCGCCGTGGGGGTCGCGCCGGTCAAAACGCTGGCGACGCCCGCCCCCGCCGCGACCGCAGTCATTTCGCTTCCCCCTACACCGGCGCCAATCGTGACGAAGCCGGTTCCAGCGGGCCGAACCTATCTGCCTTCTACGAAGGTGGCCCGCGCAGCCTCAGCGACAATTCCCCCGGCAGCTCCTTCGGCAATGTTGGAAATCGAGATCGAGCACAAATTCGCGGAGGCCCATTTGTCCATCTGGGTGGATGACAGCCTGACCTACACGCACCCATTGCAAGGAACCGACACGAAACATATGGTCGTTTTCCACCGTGTCCAGGGCCATGAATTCCATGCCGTGCAGGTGTCTCCGGGGAAACACCGTCTTCGAGTGGAGGTGGCCTCTGGGGGAGCCATCTCGAACCAGTCCGCCATGGTGGAGGGCGACTTTGCCGGCGGGCGGGAAAATGTGCTGCGGATCAACTTCGATAAGCGCGGCAAGATGATCCTGAGCCTGCAATAGTTTTACTGACTCCTGTAGAAGGCGTGGTCCTGCGAGGGAGATCAAACGCACAATAAAAAGCCGCTCGAGTTGTCGCTCGAGCGGCTGTATTCATGAGGCGTTCCCGGCTTACTGTTTCGCCTTCGCCTTCTTTTTTGCCGCCGGATGCGCGGGATGATCCGGAACGGCTTTCACCTTCGTCTCATCCACCCGTTGTGTGCCTTCGCCGGAGAAGGTAGCGCCCGCTGGTACGGTCCAGTATTCCGCCGTCTTCGTGCCACCGCTCCCGGTGCGCACTTCGATACGGCTGGGATCGATTCCCAGTTTGGATTCGCCGCCCGTCAGATAAGCCTTCGAATTGACGGCTCGTTCTGCCGCCAGGTTTTTGCGCTTCTCCGTAGGCTCGGCGTTGCCCACGATGACCAGCCTGCTGTCCGCATTTTGCTGCAGGTTCTTGGCTACGTCGTCAAGAGCGGCCTTGCAGGTATTGTCCACGCGCCACGGCTTCACCGGGTTCGGGAAGTCGCACTGGCTGAGCTTGCTGGCCTGCGGCGCCGCCGGAGGAGGATTTTCGACCATCACTTGCGTGGTTGCGGGCGGAGACTTCAGACCGCGAGAGTCGGTGCAAGTTGCGCTCACCGTGATTGGACCGCTGGATGCGCCTGTCGTGCTCAGCGTAGCCGTGTTGCCGCTGCCAGAGATGTTGCCGCTGCCGCTGCTCGCAGTCCAGTCGCCTACCGTAACGGGAACATTGTCAGGACTGGTGCAAGTGCAACTGATGGTAGAAGACGTGCCCGTCTGAACTGTCGTGGGGTTGGCTGAACATGAGAGAGCAGGAGGATTCTTCGGCGGTTCCTTCACCCTGAAGGATGCCGAGCAGCTGGCCTCGCCGCCCTTCCTCATCTTGGGATCGGAAATATGTGCCGTAACCGTATAACTGCCACCCGCCAAGCCGTTGCTGTCTACGCTCGCAGTATTGTCCCTGCCGGTAATGTGGCCGCCGGTGCTGCTCCATGCGTAGTTCAGCGTGTGCTTGGGATTGAAATTGCTGGCGGTAGCGCTTGCCGTCGCCGGCTCGCCCACCATGACTTCACTCGGATTAACGGTGCAACTTGCCGAAACCGGCAGTCCGGCCTCTTCGCCGCCCCACATTAACACCACGCCAGCTTGGAGTCTCACGCCCCTGATATCGGTCTTCGGAGTCGGGGGAGTCGAGGTCGAAGTTCCATACTGGTAGCTGGACCATACGTAGTCGGCCCTGATCAGCCGCAAAGCAACGTGCCTGGACACGTTGACATCAAGGCCGCCGCCGCCCATGAACCCCAATTTGTCGATATCGTGGAAGGCATCCGGCATGAGACGGTGGTCACCCACCAACGCCTCCAGAAATGGAGCGAAATGAGCGCTGCGGAAAGTAATCTTTGGACCGAAGGAAAGATTGGAAAAGGCGGCATCGTCAATTTTTCTGCCCAACGTAGACTCACCGCTGCCCCAATCGGTGCTGGCATCGAGGGTGAGGCCGAACCAGCGATTGAAGTCATAGGTGAGGCTGAGGCCCGCGCCGCGCGGATTCGGTTCCAGGCGGCTGCTCACCGGGGAGATTCCTCCCGGAAGCAGGCCGTGAACATCGGCGCCAGGATGGAAGAAAGAGTATCCACCGAAAAGCTCCCATTTAGGAGCGGGCTGATCCTGCGCTGCCGCAAGCGTGCCCATGGTACACAGGATAGCAACTACTGCCAACCGCATAACTGCAACACGGCCACAAGGATTATGAGAGTGAGATGACATGCGCCAATTCCTCCGAGCTTCTTGCGAACTTGGTCCGAACTTCGTCCGAACTGCAATAACGTGAAATCATGCTTTTCCCGCCGGCCGGTAGTGGACCAGCTCACGCTGGTCCACTAATCGAATAGGTCACGGACAGCTAGGTACATTCACCGGATTGCTTAGCAATGTGACTGCGCCGTTCCGAGCGAGCGCTCTGCCATTCAGCGTAGCGCCGGTGCCAAGCGAGATCGACGCCAGGGCCATGATGTCCCCTTGGAATAATGTGGTGCTTCCCAAGGTCGCTGAGCTGCCGACCTGCCAGAACACGTTCTTAGCCTGGACGCCGGGGCCCAGGATGACTTGGCTGTTACCGGCGGCCGTGGTGAGGGTGGACACGATCTGGAAGATAAAGACGCTGCTTGCATTGCCGGTGAGAGTAAGGTTCCCGGTTATTCCCAGCGAAGGCTGGGCGCTCGTCGTCTTATAAACGCCCGCAGGCAGGGTTTGACCTCCTATATCTGCGGTGAGGATGGCACCGCCGGCTACTCCCGCGGCGTAGTTATAGGCAACGGTCAAGTCTCCCTGGGCCGTCTGGGCAACCGCATCGCCCGCGTGGATCGCGCCGCTATGATTCGCCGGCGTAAATCCAGTGATCGCAGACCCCGGCCACACGCCAATATCCCCGCTAACGAACGTGGCCACTCCGCTATTGGTGACCGTGGAGCCGGCCAGAATTCCGAAACTGCAGGCCGTTCCCAATGGGACGATGGATGAACAGGGCACGGCGGCTGTGGTGAAGGTCCATGTTTTGTCACTTGCCAACGAATTGCCAAAGAGATCCTGGGCCCCTGTGGTAATGGTGGCGGTATAGGCAGTACTCAGTGCGAGGCCGGGAGGGCTGTCGGGTGTGAAGGTCGCGACATGGCTTGGCACGTCATAGGTGACTACGCCTGCCACGGCCACCGGTGGAGCGCCCGATGTCAGCGTAAAGGTTGTGGTATTGATCGTTGTAGGATTCATCGCCTCGCTGAAGGTGGCAACGACGACGCTGTTTGGACAGATGCCGGAAGCGAGATTAGGCGGGGTTACGGAAACTACGGTGGGCGGTCCTGACAGACATGTTGTGGCGCCTGTTGTGAAGGTCCATACAAAGTCGCTCGCCAGCGCGTTGCCAAAAGTATCTGTGGCTCCGGTCGTAATGGTGGCGGTATAGGTGGTGTTGAGCGCGAGAGTGCTGTTTGGTGTGAAGGTCGCGACATCGCTTGCGTAGGTAACTACCCCTCCGACGGCCACGGGTGGAGTGCCCGTTGTCAAGAGGAAGGTCGTGTCGTTGATAGTTGCAGGATTCATCGCTTTGCTGAAGGTGGCGGTGATGATTGTGTTGGGACAGACACCGGCCGAACCATCAGGAGGGGCCACGGAAGTTACGGTAGGTGGAGTTGTGCCTGGGTTGCCGGCCTTGTCTGGATCGCTGCATCCAGCGCCGATAATAAGCAGTAGGAATGCCAGGAAACACATTGTGTAATTGCTGTATCTGCGCATGACCGTCATCCTTTTTCCTCTAGGCTCAAAGCTGCCGCACAGTGACAAACCACAGGGTATAGGGAGACTGTAACTAGTCGGACTGCGGCCGGTCTGTTCACAATTGCACACATCTGACCTCCCGTGAGTTAGAAGGTTGCAAATCGGGAGCGCCCGGATTTAGAAAAATTCTGTCTCATGGCTCGCGTCATGAGCCATTCTGCACAGTATTGCTACAGCAAATGAGCGAATGTGTTTGTGTCTCAAAAGGGGCGGTCGTCCTCGTAGAATTAAAATCCCGAGCCGGTTACTTTCGGATCAACGACACATCGTTAGGGTCGGCCCCAGGAGAAGTGAGGAGAAGTCATGTTTCTCGCGAGCCGGATCGGGTGGGCTGGAATGGCCTTCGCACTTCTGGCGACTGGAATGGTAGCAGGGCTGCCGCGCAGCGCCGCAGGATCCGACTTCAAAAAAGAAGGAGTGGCGGCCTTCATCATCGAGAACGAGATCACGAAGATGCAGGAAACTCTACGCGACAAAGGATACTACTTAGGCAAGGTCGATGGCCTCTTCGGCCTACGAACCCGAGCCAGCATTCGTGCCTATCAGAAGGCTGAGAATCTTCCGATCACCGGGCAGGTCGATTCCCGGACGGCGGAGGGACTCGGGGTCAGACCTGAATCGACTTGGGACAATCCCAAGAGTGCCGGGCGGGAAGTTGGGCACGGTAGCGACAGGGCTGGTGGCGAGATGAACAGAGATAAACCTTCGGCAGGTATTAGACGCGCGGCTAGAGCAAGCAAGACTTTGCGGAAGGAAGTTTCCAAGGTTACTGGTCTCGAAGACAACGGTGGAGACGACGCGGACAGGCAACATGCCGAGAACGGAAAACGCGATCAGTATCAGTAGTGGGATGGCGATTTTTCAACAGACCGGGCTTGCCAACTATAAATTGTGAAAGTGTAGTTTGGCCACAAGAGTGTGCACTTTTGAGCAGACAAGGTCGGTGTGTCCCGGCACAATGGGGAACTTCCAAATTGGAAATCTTTTGTTTGCGATCTTTTATTTGCGATCTTCGTGCACCTGCGATTCGCAGAGCCGGATGGGCCGGAATTCGAAGATGCCATTGTGAACCTTCGAAAACGCCCTGAGCAAGCACTTCTGGACCCGTCCGGCGTTTGTTTCACGAAAATGCAGACCTTTGTAAACCGTGACAATGAATCGTATTTGGACAGTACAAACGGCAGAGCCAAACCGGGACCTTGTGGAATGCGCCATCGCTGAGGTGTTGGAGATCGCGCAGCGCCTGAGCATCACCGCCGCTGATCTTATTCGAGTGCTGGACTCCGGCATGCGAATATCAGATTTCTTGAATGCGGCGAACGTGTTTGCCAAGGGCGGCCACACCATCGACCGCGATTTTTCCTAGGGCAATCCTTCGTTGGTGCTGGTTGTTAGTCCCGCACTCGTGGGGCGGTCTTTGTTAACCGCGTTTTGCGGGGTCGTCATGCCAGACGGCGGAATCCCATTTCGGACGCGCCGTTCCACCACGATTGGATAGTCGGCGAGACGCGCACGAAGGCGTTCGATGTGCTGGTGCAATGCCTCCCGCAGTTCGACGAGCATCGATCTGAGTTCCTCGTCCTCCTCTGCAGCCAGAAGCTTTGCGGACAGCTTGCGAATTTTATCTTCCACTCGACGCATGGCGCTACGCTGCATCTGGACGATGCAGTGGCGCGAGGTTAGACTACGTGACTGACCCTAGTCTGTGCTCTACATTTCAAACTGTAGAGGCAGCAAACAAATCCTGTAGGCGGATTTGACACCCTTTGCGGCCGGCCCTATACTCCACCCGCACGCAACGAAATTCCTTCCGGAGAGACTGTTATGTTGAAACGTTCCCTGGTCGCTTTCCTGCTTGCTGTCTTCGCGTTCGTGACCTTGAGCTTTGCGGAAACGCACGAGAAAATTCATCAGCCCAAACTGACTCCGCAAAACAGCGGTACTACGCAGGGGCTGATTGCGGTCAGTCCGGTGGACTCGCGCGTGGTCTGGGCGTCCGGCCGCGGCGGCACGTTTGTAGTGACGACCAACGGGGGAGAGACCTGGAAGGCCGCGGTGGTGCCCGGAGCCGAAGCGCTGCAATTCCGCGATGCGCAGGGCGTGAGCGATAAGGTCGCCTATCTGCAATCCATCGGGAATAATCCTACGGACTTCCGCATCTACAAAACGGAAGATGGCGGCGCGACCTGGACGATGCAGTTCCAGAACCAGAATCCCGGTGCGTTCTACGATTGCTTCGCGTTCTGGACGCCGAAGCGCGGCATCTCGCACAGCGACTCGGTGAACGGAGTGTTCCCCGATCTCCGCACCACTGATGGCAAGACCTGGCAGGACATCAGCGGCAATATGCCGCCGGCATTGCCGGGCGAAGCGTCGTTCGCGGCGAGCGGCACTTGCGTTGCGACCGAGGGCGAGAGGAACGCCTGGATTGCAACCGGCGGCTCGACCATCGCCAGGATCCTCAGTACCAGGGACGGGGGCGACACCTGGAACGCGTATAGCACGCCGCTCGTCAGTTCGCCCAGCGCAGGCGCCTTCACGGTGGATTTCCGCGACGCCTGGCATGGCATCGTCGGCGGCGGCGATCTGGATCCAAGCGATCCGAATAACGCCAGGACTGCCACGTCGAGCGATGGCGGTCAGACTTGGAAACTTACCAATGCGCCTCCGGTCACCGGTGCCATTTACGGGCTGAGCTACGTGAGGACGATTGGCAACGGCGGCGATCGAGAAGGACAAGAAGGAGACGACGGCAGTGCGGTGGTGATCACGGCCAATGCGGGAGGTGCGGCCTGGACTCCCGACGAGGGACACACCTGGTTCCCGCTGCCCGGTGTGGCCGGATACTGGGCGGTCGCTTTTGCGAGTCCAAAAGCTGGATGGCTGGTGGGCACGGGCGGTACCATTCTGAAGATCCGCTTTTAGTAATTCGCTCGTGGTGATTAAGGTCCCAACCCGCGAAGCAGATCGGCGAGATCGTGACCTCCATCAAGCGTCGCCGCTCGTCGATTCGTTCATCATTATTGTTTCAATGTTGACATCCCTGTCAGCCGCGTTGGTGCTGGCCGCGAGAAGCATGCCATTTCGATTGACTTTATGGAATCATGTACCTGAAGCACCTACGGAGGTAGGACTATGGTTTCGAACATTATGACAGGGCCGGGAGTGAAAGCTCCCGCGGACTATATAGAAGAGGTAATGTCCAGCGTGAAGTCGAAGAACGCCGCCGAGCCCGAGTTTCATCAGGCGGTGCGGGAAGTGTTTGATTCGCTGCGTTTGGTGCTGGCGAAGCATCCGGAATATCAATCCGCACGCATCCTCGAGAGGATTGTCGAACCCGAACGTGTCCTAATGTTCCGCGTACCCTGGTTTGACGATCTCGGCAATGTGCAGGTGAACCGCGGGTTCCGCATCGAAATGAACAGTGCCATCGGGCCCTACAAGGGAGGGCTGCGCTTCCATCCCTCGGTGAACCTCGGCATTCTGAAATTCCTGGCGTTCGAACAAGTCTTCAAGAACTCGCTTACCACGCTGCCCATGGGCGGCGGCAAGGGCGGTTCGGATTTCGATCCCAAGGGCAAGAGCGACAACGAAGTCATGCGCTTCTGCCAGAGCTTCATGACCGAATTGCAGCGGCACATCGGACCTGACACGGACGTTCCAGCCGGCGATATCGGTGTGGGCGGACGCGAGATCGGCTATCTGTTCGGCCAATACAAGCGGCTGCGCAATGAATTCACCGGCGTTCTGACCGGCAAGGGCCTGAACTGGGGCGGTTCGCTGATTCGTCCGGAGGCCACCGGCTATGGCTGCGTGTACTTTGCCGATGAAATGCTGAAGAGCAGGAAGGACACGCTCGAAGGCAAGCTCTGCCTAGTCTCCGGAAGCGGCAACGTTTCGCAGTACACGATCGAGAAGCTGCTTGATTTCGGCGCGAAGCCGGTCAGCGTGTCGGATTCGAACGGCGTCATCTACGATCCCGATGGCATCGATCGCGACAAGCTGGCCTGGGTCATCGAGCTGAAGAATGTGAAGCGTGGACGTATTCGCGAGTACTCCGAGAAGTTCAAGAAAGCGATCTTCATGCCCACGGATATCAAGCTGGAGCACAACCCGCTGTGGAACACAAAGGCGGATTGCGCGTTTCCGAGCGCGACGCAGAATGAAATCACCGCGAAAGATGCGGCGAACTTGTTGAAGAACGGTATCAAGCTCGTTGCCGAGGGCGCGAACATGCCAAGCACGCTCGAAGCCACCAGGATGTTCCTGGACGCTAAGATCCTGTATGGACCGGCCAAGGCCGCGAACGCTGGCGGCGTGGCAACGTCTGGCCTCGAAATGGCGCAGAACAGCGCACGCCTGAGTTGGACGCGCGAAGAAGTGGACGACCGTTTGCACAAGATCATGATCGCCATCCACAAAAATTGCTACGAAACGGCCGAGAAGTATGGCACGCCGGGCAACCTCGTCAACGGTGCCAACATTGGCGGCTTCCTCAAGGTCGCCAACGCCATGCTGGACCAAGGGCTGGTGTAACACAGTACGGTGGATCGACGGTCGCCTCGCGAGCCTGCCCTGAGCGAAGTCGAAGGGTCCAAGTCGGGGTGGCCGGGCGGGACGCCCGGCGCTCCACCGTGTCATTCTGCGAACAGGACTAGGATATCCCCCATGAGCGTGCGCCGCGCGGACGAGCCCGTCGTCATCATGGACGCCGAAGAGCGCTTTGAAGGCTTCGAAAACTTGATGCCCTTCAAAGTGCATAACATTCTTCTGGTCTCGAGTCTCTATGATTCCTTCATCCTCCGCGAAGACGGCCGCCTCAATGAACTGCTGATCGACCAATCGCTCGATCTCAGCCTGCAACAAATCCCGGGAATCACGCACGTTTCTTCGTGTGCCGAAGCAGCCGCGCTGGCCCGCACTCAGCAATTCAACCTGATCGTGACCAATCTTGCGGTGGGTGACATGAACGCCGCGCAATTGGCACGCGAGGTGAAGCAGGCCGGGCTGGATGTTCCCGTGGTGGTGCTGGCCTATGACAATCGCGAGATCAAGAATTTTTTGGCGCGGAATCCGGTCACCGAGATCGAACGCATTTTTCTGTGGCAGGGCAATGCCCGCATCCTGATTGCGATCGTCAAGTACATCGAGGACAAACGCAACGTCCTGCACGACACGCGGGCCATGGGCGTGCCGGTGCTGTTGGTGGTGGAAGACAACATCCGCTATTACTCGTCGTTCCTGCCTGTGATCTATACCGAGTTGATCAAGCAATCGCGGCGCGTGATCCAGGAAGGCATCAACGTGGCGCATAAGCTGGTGCGCATGCAGGCGCGGCCGAGAATTCTGCTGAGTTCGAACTTCGAAGACGCAGCCCGGCTGGTGCAGGCGTATCGGGATTATCTGTTTGGCCTGGTATCGGATGTGGAGTTTCCCTGGGAGGGCAAGCTGAGTCCGGAGGCGGGTTTCGAACTGGCGCGCATGGTGAAGAGCCTGGTGCCGGACGTTCCCGTAGTTTTGCAAAGCAGCCGCACCGAGTTCCGGCCACGGGCGCACGCCGGGGGCTATTCGTTTCTGCGCAAACGTTCGCCCACTTTGCTGAAGGACTTGCGCCGGATATTGACCGAGCAATTCGGGTTTGGCGACTTCGTGTTTCGGCTGCCGGATGCGAGCGAAGTCGGGCGGGCGAAAGATTTGACTGAGCTGGAGAAACAATTGCAAACGGTTCCAGCGGAAAGCATCGTCTTTCACGCCCAGAGCAACCACTTCTCCCACTGGCTGGTGGCACGCACCGAGTTTGCATTGGCGGCCAAGCTTCGCCCGCGAAAAGTTACGGATTTTGCCAGCCCGGAACATCTGCGGCGCGATCTGATCGAGTCGATCCACGAGTATCGCCGTGAACAGGGTGAGGTGCTGATCGGCGACTTCAAGGCCGACACGTTCAAACCTTCGGAATCAAGTTTTCTGCGGATCGGTTCCGGATCGCTGGGTGGCAAGGCTCGAGGCCTCGCCTTTGTACGCCACCTTTTGCGCAAGAGCCGTATCACCCGCCGCTTTCCCGGCATTCGCATCTCGGTGCCTCCCGCCGTCGTCCTGGCGACGGATGTGTTCGATCAATTCGTTACCGAGAACAACCTCCTGGACTTTGCTTTGCACTGCGAAGATGACGCTGAAATTCAGCGGAAGTTCCTGGATGCGCCGTTATCCACTGCGCTCAGTGAAGATCTGAAATCGTTTTTGGCCGAGGTGAACCATCCTTTGGCGGTGCGCTCGTCCAGCCTGCTGGAGGATTCGCAATACCAGCCTTTCACCGGCGTGTATGAGACATTCATGCTCGGCAACCAGCAAACAAATCCAGACGACCGGCTGACGGCACTGAGAGAGGCCATCCGCCGCGTCTATGCCTCCACGTTCAGCCGCCATGCGAAGGCCTACGTGCGGGCAACACCCTACCGTCTGGAAGAGGAAAAGATGGCTGTGATTCTCCAGCAAGTTGTGGGCACGCCACACGAGCAGCGCTTTTATCCGGATTTCTCCGGAGTCGTGCGCTCGCGCAATTTTTATCCCGTGCCTCCGATGGCTTTCGAAGACGGCATCGCGGCCGTCGCTCTCGGCCTGGGCCGGGCGGTGGTGGATGGCGGGAAGTGTTTGACTTTCTGCCCGCGCTATCCCCGCAACCTGGTGCAGTTTTCCTCGGTCGAAGACATATTGGCCAACTCGCAATCGGAATTCTGGGCTCTGGAATTGGATGGCGCTTCGGAAGGCCGTCCAGGGCATTGGCAGGAGAGGCGGTTCAGCCTGGACGCCGCCGAGAGCGACGGTACACTGCAAGCGGTGGCCTCAACTTACTCCCGGGACAACCACGCGGTCTATGATGGTATGAGCCGGGCGGGCGCGCGCATCGTTAGCTTTGCCCCCATGCTCAAGCACGGCACTTTCCCGCTGGCTGAAATTCTCGATGTTCTGGTTCGGGCCGGTGAGGACGCGCTCGGCCATCCCGTGGAGATCGAATTTGCCGTGCGCCTGCCCCAACAGGCTGGCCTGGTTTCTGGACAAGCGACGATTGGACAAGTGTCTGGGCAAGCGGCGGAGTTTGGCTTCCTGCAGATCCGGCCATTGACCCTGGCGCGCGACAGCGAGGACTTAGCGCTTGACGATGTGCGACCCGAGCGGCTGATCTGCCTGAGCAGCAAGGTTCTGGGCAACGGCCGCATCGAGAATCTTCACGATGCTGTAGTGGTTGATTCGCAGCGCTTCGAGCGCAGCCGCAGCCAGGAAGTGGCCCAGGCGGTCGCTCAGTTCAATCGCCTGCTCAACGGGGAGAACCGGCCCTATCTGCTGATTGGTGTTGGGCGCTGGGGATCGAACGAACCCTGGCTGGGAATTCCGGTCGAATGGGATGAAATCTCCGGCGCGCGCGTGATTGTTGAAGCAGGATTCCACGATTTTCGCGTTACCCCATCGCAGGGCAGCCATTTCTTCCAGAATCTCACTGCCTTTCAGATCGGATACTTCACCGTGAATCCCGACGCCGGCGAAGGCTCGATCGATTGGCAGTGGCTGACGGAACAACCGGCAGTGGGAGAGCAAGGCTGTGTCCGCCACTTACAGTTTGCGGAACCGATCCGCGTCGTGATGAACAGCCACACCAGTCAAGGAGTGATTTTCAAACCCGAAGCGCAACAAAGCTCGCAACAAAGCTAAGGAGCGCACCGGGGCGACTCTAATCCCCTAATTACCAAGGCACGATAACGGGTATCGTTTTGCGGTCACCCATTGCCCTTGGCGAGGGATAGCTATAGGCGTCGCCGAAATCCAGACACCCCGCGGAACTTGGACCCCAGAGGCGGAGGCGACGCTTGCTAGCGGGGTGGAAGCGGGCACAAACTGGGTAGAGTAGCAGTTCTCAGTGAGTGTAATCGTTGATTTCGACACTTATCCCATTAGCGTTCCCGTCGAACGGCAATCACTCAATTGCTAAGCGGCGGCAGCCTTTAGACTCTTGGCGGCTTGTTCGATCAGAGCAGCAACAGCCTTGGGCTGAGATACGTAAACCGCATGGCTCCCCTTGACCTCAACGACTGTCGAACCCGCCCTCTTAGACATTGAGCGCTGCGCGTCAGGCGGAATCATTTTGTCTTCGGTTGTGACCAAGTACCAGCTCGGCTTTAACTTCCATGCCGGTTCGCTGATCTTGCCGTTAAGAGCATCTAAGCCCCATGGCATCTGCGAGTCGGCCATGAACGATGCCTTCTCCGGATCCACATCTCCCGCGAATGAGGCAGGAAATTTTTCCTTGTCGAGTAACAAATAGCCCTCCTGCGGAGGCAGTATTGGCGGTACTGGGGCACCGGGAGGCGGGTCTTTGATAAGTGTAGCCACAGACTCGCCCCTGTCGGGAGCAAAAGCAGCGACATACACCAGTGCCGCGACTTTAGGATCGTTCCCAGCTTCAGTGATCACCGCCCCGCCGTAGGAATGGCCGACCAGAACGGCCGGTCCATCCTGTACTGCAAGGATGCGCTTGGTAGCCGCCACGTCGTCGGCTAACGAAGTTGTAGGATTCTGGACGACACTGACGTTATAGCCGTCCGCTTTGAGGACTCTGTAAACGCCTTCCCAGCCGGCACCGTCAACAAAACCACCGTGAACCAGAACGATGTTGTTCATAACTCGTCGCCTCCCTCTCAAAATTTATTTGGTTGGGTTCCCCGCGTTGAACAGACAACAAAGGCTTTCCCGGATGGGAGTGCACTCTACGGCACGTAGCGCAGTCTGTCAATGCCCTGTAACCCCTGTACTGGTCCATGTCCGCGTTTAATGTTGCAACGCACTTGATTGCTGAATCGTCCCCAATGGTGGCTGTTGAACATCCCGATTACACTAACAATTCTCAGCTATCGCCCGCTGCCTTTGCGACCGCACAGAGCACAAGACTAGACTAAGCGCACGAACTCGGCGACCTGGGCGCCCATTTCTTCGGTGGAGACGGTTCGCTCACCGGGGCGAGCCAGATCGCGGGTGCGGAAGCCTCCCATCAAAGTCGAGATGACGCCAGCCTCCACGCACTCCGCTTCTTTCGGCAGATGAAAGGTGTGGCGGAGCATCAGGGCGACTGAGAGAATAGCGCCTAACGGATTGGCGATGCCCTGACCTGCGATATCGGGCGCCGATCCATGAACCGGTTCGTAGAGGCCGACCGGGCCTCCGATGCTGGCCGAAGCGAGCAAGCCGAGCGATCCCACGACTCCACCTGCTTGATCGGACAGGATGTCGCCGAACATGTTTTCGGTGAGGATGACGTCGAACTCGGCGGGCTTGAGGACGAGCGACATGGCGGCCGAGTCCACGTACATGTGAGAGAGCTGGACATCGGAAAAATCAGCGGCGACGCGAGTGACGACTTCGCGCCAGAGACGCGAGCACTCCAGAACATTCGCCTTGTCGACGGAGAGCAGATGCAGGCGGCGGGTGCGAGCTAGTTGAAATGCGACGCGGGCGATGCGCTCGATCTCCGGCTCACTGTAGCGCATGGTGTTGAGCGCGTGGCGCGCGCCGCCCGCGCCATCAATGGAGCGTGGCTCGCCGAAATACAATCCGCCGAGCAGCTCGCGCACGATGAGGATGTCGGTGCCTTTGACGACTTCTTCGCGCAGAGGCGAGGAGGAAGCCAGCGCCGGATAAAAGACTGCGGGCCGAAGATTTGCGAAGGCTCCGAGTTCCTGGCGGAGGCGCAACAATCCAGCTTCGGGGCGAAGTTCGCGAGGATTGTGATCGAAGGCTGGACTGCCGACTGCTCCGAGCAGTACCGCTTGGGAGGCGAGCGAAGCTTGAATGGTCGAGTCCGGCAATGGATTTCCGAACTTTTCGAGGGCCACTCCCCCGATCTCTTTTTCGTCGAGTTCGAGATCGTGGTCAAAGGCGGTGGCCACTTCTTCCAGAACACAAATGGCTTGGGAGGTAACTTCAGGACCAATGCCGTCGCCGGGGAGGGAAGTGACACGGAGTCGCATGGGATCTCTTCCGTTTCCGAAAGAATAAAAGGATAGATAATAAATGAGGACGGGACCGCCGCGGTAGCCCGGTTCAACAGGATGCGGAAAATTTACCCCAGCCCCTAAAGGGGCTCTTCGATCGGCGTGATGGCATCGCTAAAGCGATGCCCTGATACGAAGCCTCAAAAGCGTGCCCGGATATGAAACCCTAAAACCGACGCCCTGATAGGACGCCTTGCACACCCCAGACTTACACACCCCAAAGATAATCTTCCTGCTCGCTGTGATGATCGGTGAAGGGGATCGACACTGACGCCTGTCCGGCGCTGCCGGATACTTGCGCCGGATGCGAGTCACTTGCATTGGCTCCGGCGGCAGCGGAGACGGCACGCGGAAACTGCAAAGTGGCTGCGGCGGGTGGAAACCTCTTGCCCTTGCTGCCGGTGACATCGCTGCTGCTGACGTTGCCGCTTGCGACGTCCTGGATCAATTCCAGCAAATGGCTGTCCTGCACCTTTTTAATGCGGTCGGCAAGAACCACAAACCTGCGATAGATCTCATCGAGTTCGCGGCGCTCAAATTGATGTCCGAGTTGTTCGCAGCGCAGAGCCAGCGCGTGGCGGCCGGAGTGCTTGCCCAGCACCAGTCGCGAATCGGGCACGCCCACCGATTGTGGGGTCATGATTTCGTAGGTCAGCGGATTCTTGAGCATGCCATCCTGGTGAATTCCAGCCTCGTGCGCAAACGCATTGCGGCCGATGATGGCTTTGTTCGGCTGCACGGGAACCCGCGTGATCTCCGCCAACATCTGGCTGGAAGGATACAGGTGTTCGCCGGCGATTGCGGTTTCGTAAGGATAGCGGTCGGGCCGCACCCGCATGGCCATGACGATTTCTTCGAGCGACGCATTGCCGGCGCGCTCGCCAATCCCGTTGATGGCGCACTCCACCTGGCGCGCCCCTGCTTGCACTCCAGCGAGTGAGTTCGCTACCGCCAGACCGAGGTCGTTGTGGCAGTGCGTCGAGATCGTTACTTTGTCGATGCCCGCGACTTTCTCCCGCAGCGTGCGGATGAGATTGCCGTATTCCTCGGGCATGCTGTACCCGACGGTATCGGGAATATTGACCGTTGTTGCGCCGGCGGCGATCGCCGCTTCGACCACCTGGCAGAGAAACGCGACGTCGGTACGAGTGGCATCTTCGGGCGAGAATTCAACGTCCGGACACAATGACTTCGCGTGCCTAACCGCGTCCCGCGCCTGCTCCAGGCACTTCTCACGCGTGATGCGCAGCTTGTATTTCAGATGGATGTCCGAGGTCGCGAGAAAAACATGGATGCGCGGGCGCGCGGCTCCCTGCAACGCCTGCCAGGCGCGGTCAACGTCGCCGGTACAGGCACGAGCCAGGCCAGCGATGATGGGACGCCGCAGCGATGCGGCGATACTTTGCACGGCTTCGAAGTCGCCGTCGGAGGCGATGGGGAATCCGGCCTCGATCACGTCCACGCCGAGGCGGTCGAGTTGCTGGGCCAGGCGCAGCTTTTCCTGCACATTCATACTGCAGCCCGGCGACTGCTCGCCGTCACGAAGCGTGGTGTCGAAGATGGTGATGCGCGGCCGTTCCATTGATTTCATACCTCCAAAGAAGCTTGCCTGTCTAGTTTATCGGCGGACGGGGTTGAAACAGAAGGTTATTATCTTTACAGAAGCATTAGTATAAATGATAGTATTAGAGCCTCTTATGCTATCTGCGATTTAGAAAGGACGTCGGATTTTCGTTCCTCCGGGCTCGCCTGTGTTGCCCTGTGCACCTCTGCGTCCGCTGTGGTAAAGACCTTTTCTCCGCACGGACGATACCGAGAGTACACATCAAGAGTAACCAACTTCCGGCACCCAAGCGCTTAAGGCGTCAGACCCAAACGTGAGACTTGATCCCATGGACCTATCTCAACTAGAAGTCTTCCTAACGGTAGCCCGCGAACGCCGCTTTTCCCGCGCCGCCGAAAAGTTGTTTCGCACGCAATCGGCGGTGAGCCAGACGATCCGCAAACTTGAGCTGGAGATCGGCGAGCCGCTGTTCGACCGTTCCTCCCGTGAGGGCGTGCTCACTGACGCCGGACGGGTTTTGCAGGAATACGCCGAGAAGTTGCTCAACCTCCGGCAGGATGCACAGGCGGCGCTGGTCGAGATGCGCGAATTGCAGAAAGGCAAGCTCGCGATCGCCGCCAACGAATTCACCGCGCTCTACCTGCTGCCCGTGCTGGGTGAGTTTCGCCGCCTGCATCCCACGATCAAGATCACGGTGCGGCGTTCGTTGGGCAGTCACATTCCGGACGATGTGCTCAAGCACAACGTGGAACTCGGAGTACTTTCTTTCGATCCGCAGGAGCCGCAGCTGCGCTCGGCGGTGGTCTATCTGGACGAGTTGGTATTTGTTGTTCCTCCGGGCCATCCGCTGGCCACGGCGGGCGAAGTCAGCATTAAGCAACTGGGCGCGGAATCGTTCGTGGCCCACATCGTCGCGTCTCCTTATAGAGATAAGGTGATCGAAGCCTTCCGCCGCCACAAGACTCCGCTACACATGGACGTGGAACTGCCCACGCTTCAAGCCATCAAGCGTTTTGTGTGCATGGGGAACGGGGTGGCGCTGGTGCCCGAGATCAGCGTGGAAAACGAGATCAGCCGGGGAGACCTGGTGCGCGTTCCAGTGCGCGACTTGCATTTCGAGCGCAAGCTGCGGCTGGTGTATCGGCAGGAATCCACTCTATCGCACGCAGGAAGAGCGTTTTTGAAAGTGGCGGAGCAGGTGGCAAAGGACAGAGGCGGCCGCTATCGCTTTCAGCGAGAAAAGTAGCAGATTAGCGCGGCGGCGGCCTTTCCCTGTGTACCTTCGTGATCTCTGTGGTTAAGGGTTCAAGCTCTCAAATCGAGCGAGAAAGTAACGCCTATGCCGAAGGCACTTCTTGCGGATACATAGCCGCCATCGCCTCTGGAACGCTGGCGTACACATCGAAAACCGACACAAGGTTGGTGATTTCGAAGAGATGTCGAACCGATTGTTTGGGGCAGGCAAACTTCAACGCATATCCGGCCGCTTCTGCCCACATGTGAGTGAGCACAAGTTCGCCCAAGCCGCCGCTGTCGACGGAATCGACTCCCGCTAAATCCACCACCATCCGGCGCGCGGAAGGCAGCACCTCGGTCACAATGGTCGAGAGAGCGCAGGCCTCGTTACGGAAGATGATCCGGCCCTGACAGTGCAGCACGACAGCGCTGCCGGGATGTTCGCTTTCCAGTGTGAGTTTCAGCTTCTTGTTATTTGTCTTGTCGTTTCCCTGTCTTGTTGCAGATGGCGCGGGTGCAATCGCAGGGTCCGGGGTACCGATTGGGTTTTGATACTTCATAGCAACACGTTAGTCGCTGATCGAAGACGGTTGGTTGCTCGGAGATGAAAATTCGGTGAATTCAGCGGATTGCCATTAGCTGGTTTTGTGGAAAAGGGTGTCATCCGGAAGAGGGCGCAGGCCTCGCTGGAATCGTCTCATTTGTTCCACGCCCGCATCCGCGGTATCCATCGGCGGACGTTCCTGCAGTATTCTTCGTACTCCGCGCCGAATATCTTTCGCAGGTGCGGCTCCTCGTACAGCCGGACAAACAAAATCACGCCGAGCGCCGCCACACACACCCCCGTGATCACGGCCAGGTTTGCCCGTCCGAAAATCACCCACAGCCCCACCCAGCCGACGAGGAACCCCAAGTACATAGGGTTCCGAACGTATCGATAGAACCCGACCACAACCAGCTTCGTCGGCGGAACCATCGGCGCCGGCGTTCCGTGTCCCGTCCTTCCGAAGTCCCAAATGCACCGCAGCGCCACCGCGAAACCAAGCACCGAAGGCACAACGGCAATCCAGCGCCATCGTGCACCCGCCGCGTCAACGTGAAAGCCCAGCCATGCTGGCAGCAACCAGAACCACAGCGCACAGAATGCAGCGCCCACGGCCAGGGAAGCGACGGTTGTCGGCCAATGATCGCCACGATCTGGTATTCCCCCAGTTCCAGTCTGTCCGATCGTCATGGGCGCCTCCATCAACACGGAAGTATAAGCCGATCGCACAGTTGCCGGTCACGCATCCCTGAGCGTAGCTACTTTGAGGAGTCTTTGCGCCTGGATGAATCGGCAGGAGGAACGAGGGTCCGCCGTAACGGCACGATCGCGCCTTTGGACGGATCGGCGGCAGCCGAGGCCCGGGCCAGCACCTCGTGTTGGATATACTGCACGAATTCCTGGATCTGGCGCTGCATTTCTTCCATGCGCTCACGCATTTGAAGAATGATGGCGATGCCGCTGATATTGACGCCCAGATCGCGCGCGAGCGACAGGATGAACTCAAGCCGCTGCAAATCTTCGTCGGTATAGAGCCGGGTATTGCCTTCGGTGCGGCTCGGCTTTAAGAGACCTTCGCGTTCATAGAGGCGCAAGGTCTGGGGATGGATCTCATACATCTCAGCGACGGCCGAGATCATGTACGCGCCCTTGGATTTACGCTTGGTCATCGCTGCTGCTCATCAATGTAAATGTACAACAGCAATGTACAACAGCCCGTTGTGATGGCGCGACAAAGTTGGGAAGAGAGTTGTGAGGTGGCGGGGCTTGGCCCGGCTAAGACGGGGCGGAGCCCTGTCACCACACGAGCCTAGCTCGCAAGTTCCGGCTTGGGCTCGGCCGGTGCCCAGCCCGCCGGCTTCAGCGCATGGTTGATCAGGTAAGCGACTACGCCGGCACCGATCACAATCAGTCCAAACAAGAGCGAACTCATGCCGAGCACAACTTCATGTTCGCTGCGGACGATGGCAAATCCCAGAAGCAGAATTGGAGGAATGCCAACCGCGATCGCTCCAACCAGGCCACCCGGCACACGAAATGGACGCTTCAATTCGGGCTCGCGAATGCGCAGGCAGATCAAGGCCACAAATTCAAGCGTCAGGCTGGCGCCGTAGATCATAATGTCGAGAGTGACCAGTCGTTCGAATCCGAGATTCAGGGCGAGGCCCCAACCCACCGCCAGCGCCAGAATCGCGACCCAGGGCGCCCGCGATTTTGGATGCAGCCTGCCAAAAACTTTCGGCAGCATGCCATCCTGCGCCATCGCCAGCGGCAGCCGCGAGTAGCTCATGACGAGCGCGTTGAACATGCCAAAGCCGCTCATCATGCCGCCCGCCACCAGCGCGATCCGAAGCACCGGCCCACCCATCAACTGGGCGATGTCGGCCCACGCGCCGGTTTCCCATGCGCTCGCCGGAAGGCCGGTGATCCACATGGCGGCAAACGGAAGAACGTAAGTGATGCAGACAATGACCACCGCCGCCAGCATGGCGCGAGGATAAGTGCGCTGCGGACGCTCCACTTCGGTGGCGATGGTGGAGGCGTTGTCCCATCCCATGTAATTCCACATGCAGATGAGCAAGCCGCCGAGAATGTCGACGTTTGAGGTAGTCGGCTTGGTCACCGCATTCGCGAGTGCGTGAATCTTGAACGGCGCCAGCACAAAAATTGCCGCGAACGGCGCGGACAGGGCAAAGAACAGCCACAGCGAAGTCGTGGAAACAACCTTCACGCCCATGATATTAAGGATCGCGCAGACAATCACCACGCCGAGTGCAACGGCCACGCCGCGATGGTTCTCCTGGAACCACGGGAACATGCGCGTGAGGTAGGCGACAAACAGCGTGGGATAAATCGCCATATCGAAAATGGACGCTACCAGCGACAGCCAGGCTTCCTGAAATCCCCAGAAATTTCCCATGGCGCGCCGCACCCAGGCGTAGTAGCCGCCTTCGAAGGGCAGAGCGCTCGAGAGCTCTCCGATCATGAATGCGGTGGGCAGGCTCCAAAGAAGCGGGGTCAGAAGCAGGATGAGAATCCCTTTGCCATACCCGGCGCCGTGCACGATGTCTTCAGTGCCATAGGTTCCGCCGGAGACCATAAAGAAGGTTGCGGCGACCAGGGGCCAAAGGGTGAGGCGAATAGATTTCTTCCGGGGGGTGAC
>Ga0210384_10001209_pt1 | contig 36034 bp, 24 predicted proteins | sample IncBWH2MmetaG_FD_160574 | JGI IMG/M metagenome (GOLD analysis project Ga0210384, IMG submission 160574) | Forest soil microbial communities from Barre Woods Harvard Forest LTER site, Petersham, Massachusetts, United States - Inc-BW-H-2-M | ecosystem: Environmental > Terrestrial > Soil >...
AGAGGTGTGCCGAAGGAGTGTCCGGCAAGTTCGATCGCCGCCTACCGCTCACACCGGATAGGCTCACCTCGAGTGCGGCTGGATACTTAGCCTGCAGGCTAAGTGTGCGGGAGGGAGAACCAGTGATGAGGAATTATAGGAAGGTCTGGAATCGTATTGCGGTGGTCAGCCTTGCGACGTTTTGCCTGGCAATCGCAAGTTGGGCTCAAGACAACCAGTCGACGCCAACCACGACCGAAACCAATCAGCCGAGCGCCCAGCAAGATCAGAAAGATCAAAAGGAGAATCAGTCCGGCAACACCGCGAAGTTTGATCAGAAGGCCACGTCCGAGAACGGAAAAGCAGACACTGACATTGGCAAGCGCATGAACACTGCGGCAAATGTTCTGGACGAAATCATGGCGACTCCGGATAAGGGAATCCCGAAGAACATTTTGTCGGATGCCAAATGCATCGCCGTGGTGCCATCGATGGTGAACATTGCTCTCGTGTTCGGCGGACGTCACGGAAAGGGGGTCGCCACTTGCCGAACACCCAGTGGATGGAGTGCACCCGCGCCGATCGATATCACGGGGGGAAGCTGGGGCCTTCAGATTGGCGGCCAGGCCACCGACCTGGTAATGCTGATCATGAACCAGAAAGGCATGGATCACCTCCTTTCGAGCAAGTTCAAAGTGGGTGCGGAAATCACAGGAGCCGCTGGCCCGGTGGGTCGTCAGATGGAAGGCGACACGGACTGGAAGATGAGAGCTGAGATTCTGTCTTATTCGCGGTCACGAGGGTTGTTCGCGGGCGTCGATCTGAACGGCGCTTCCGTCAAGCAGGATAAGGACGAAACCGCCGTGCTCTACGGCAAGGTCTTACCCTTCGAAACGATTCTGTCGGGTAAGGTTGCTCCCCCGTCCGGCTCGCAGACATTTCTTGCGACGATTCGCAAATATGCAAGGGAGGTTGCACAGGAGAAACAAGGATACTAGTCGGCTCGTTGTGTCCGAAATTTAACGTCAGCGGTGAACTCAGCCGGGTGGCACGAAATGCTGCCCGGCTTTGTTATTCATACCTGTGCGCCCGCTGCGTGGGCCGGGATCTTGGAATCCAGAAGTATGAGCTTGGGCTCACGATCGATCGCTGCGAATATCTCACCCAGCACGCGCTCATCGATGTCACTGGCCTTATCGATGACGACTGGATAGCGAACGGAGACCTCAATGGTTGAGGTGGTGAAATGGGTCCGCACCGTAGGTTTTAGTTCTGATGCCGAGACCGAAGTCAATGTCAGCTCCATCTGACGGCGTTGGGCCTCCAACTTATCCCGGTAATCCGCATAGGCCGATTCGATGGCCTTTTGCACGCGATCCCGAATCGTTCGATAGTCGCTGTCTGACGAAAACTTCAGCACGATCTCGTGCCAGATGAAATTCGTTCCTGGAATCTGCTTGAAGAGGCCGGCCGTCGACTGAAATACAACTGAATTGGAAAAGGCAACCACCCGGCCGCTAGGCTCGGCGTCACCGACATCGCCGGTCAACTCCATAAGGTGAAAGCGGACAAGTCCGATATCTACCACTTCGCCGTTAACGCCGCCAACTTGCACTCGATCCCCCACCCGAATGCCGAACTTCCCAATCAAGAAGAAGTAGCCGACGATTGACACGATAACGTTCTGCAGAGCTACGGCCACGCCTGCCGTGATTAGCCCGGCAAACGTCGCGACCGCGCCCAATTCTGTGACAAACGCAAAAATCAGAACCAGCGCAACTCCGCACCACAGAGCGATTCGGCGCATGAGAAGAAATTGGTACCGGCGCCGCAGATCGTGGACATAGCGAAAAATTGCTCGTCTCCAAAGCTCTCCTATCAAGAAAACCACGCCCAGAGCAATTGCCAGCCCAACCAGTCTTGCGAGCAGCCCGCGCAGTTGCTCTTTGAACTCCGAAGCAATTTCCGCTTGCCAGCTGGCGAGATTGTTCTTGTAAAGATCGAGCAGGATGCCTTGCTTGCTCAGCGATGCGAGTAATGTGGAGACCTGCTTGAATTCAGCGGTGAGGGCATCGAGCTGCTTCTTTTCCTGCTCCAGGGCCTTTTGGTCGCTGGTATCGGCTTGTTTGGCGAGTTGGTCGCCGGTCTGCAACAGTTGCTTCAGCTGGCCGACGAGTGGCGCGCGCAATTTGGCTGCACCGTCCTGAAGCTGCTGTGTGGCCCCGATTTCGTTGGACAGAAAGTTGCGCTTGCTCGAAAGCCGGAAGAGCTCTGCGGTTATAGACCAGATCCCGGTTGGCGAAGGCTTGGTCAGGGCTTGATCGGCTTTTGCGGTCTGCTGCTGATCAGACGCGCTCGTACTTTCGCTGATGTTTGCCCCGCTGACGGCGGCTGGCACCGCGGCGGCAAGCTCATCGATTTGCGCGCGAAGCCCACCTTTACCGCCACCACTGGAAGCGCCGCTGGCAAAATCCAACATGCCGTGCAGGGCTTGTTGGCGCGCCTGAAACAAACCAAGCTCACTTTCGAGTTCCGCAATCTGCGTTTGCATTTGGCGGCGCTTGGAAGCGGGCGCAGTCTCTGCCTTCTGCTTAAGAGCCTCGAGTTCTGCCTGAGTCTGCTGAACAAGCTGGTCGGCGCCGGCGGCGGCCCGGTTCAGACTTTCGTAGTTGGACGAGCTTGGGTTCGCTTCCGGCGAAGATTGCTGTTTCGCCTGCGCCCGCCGTTGGGCTTCCTGGCGAGCGAAGTCGAAGGCCAACTTTACGACTTGGCCAGCCAGGCGCCGATTGTCGGCGAGAAATCCGAGATCGGCAGGCTCCGACACAATATGCTGTTCTTGTTGAGTCTGGCGATACCATTGAATATTTTGGCCCAGAAATTGAATGATCTGGGACGAGGTCGTGCCTTGTGCCTGGGAATTCTGCGCGGTTGCAGTGTCGGTTCGAACCGCGAGAAGAAGAGCAAATGTAGCAGCCGCGACAGCAATTTCTAACGAGCGCTTAAGGCCGTGAACCATACTGCAGGATTGTATAAGAGGCTCAACGCGAGCGGCGATAGCAGCGACAAGGAAGGCAGCGCTGAGGCTCCAGAATGTCGCGGTCTCGTTCCCGATCGAGTGTGATTGTGATCTCAGCAGAGGCGATGCTGGCCCTCCACTTTGATCTGTTGAACTATCCTGACGACTAGTAGAGTTTGAAGCTGACTTCGACGCTGATACTGCACAGCAACGGGGCGTCCGTCCTTGGTGGCCGGCTCGAAGCGCCACAGGGCCCTTCCCGTCTATATCGCGGTTTCCGCAAAAGAGTGAATCGGAGATCCGAGCAGGATTCCGGCATTTGTATCCAACGGAACAACGGGGGGCCGCTCCGCGAGGCTGGTCTTGGAAGGCATTTCAGCCTTTCGCGAAGCTTCGACTCGGATTGTCCTTTGTAACTGTCTAGCGAAGTGGCGGCGTGAACCCAGGCATTCGCGGATTCTTTGTTTGGCTTTGTGCAATTGTGATTTCGAATTGCCAACTGAACAATGCAGCAGCTTCGCGATCTCGCGATGCCCGTACCCGCCGATTTCATGTAGTTCGAAGATGGTTCGGTAGCCCGAAGGCAGTGCCTCCAATGCTCGAGTGAGTGCAATTCGATCTAAGGAATGTTTGAGGCGTTCGTCGTGCCGGCCAAATTCCCGACGGCTGGCTTCGGAATCGCCCTGCCCGACGCAGACACGACTCGCCGGCCGCCTGCGGAAATGCATCAGGGCAGTATTCACTGCCACACGATGCAGCCAGGTGGACAGCGCGGATTCACCGCGAAACGTTGCCAGCTTGCGAAACGCCTGAATGAAAGCTTCCTGGGTGAGATCGTCAGCGTCCGCCGCGTTATTTGTCATGCGAAGGCACACGGCATACACCCGGCCCTTGTGTGCCTGAAAGAGAGCAGCAAACGCCTCCGCGTCGCCACCTAGCGCTCTGCGGACAAGAATCGCATCGGAAAAGTGGGATGCCGCACTATTCGCAGGGATCGTCGAGCTTACCGCCTTCACCGGATAGTTCCCCCTTTGTGTTGTGAAAGTACGTCGGGAGCCGCGGTGCGCGATATCCGGATGGCGCGGTATTCCGATCGATGCTTTCCTGTAACCACCTCAGGCCGTAAGCGTTTGAAAAAAACTACAAGCGCAGAATTGAAAACCTACGGCGTTCTCCCGATGGTGGCGAAAACGATTCGGACTACTATCGGGGAGGTGAACCGCTTGAAGAACCTCTAACGACCTATCCGACAACTCCATTCCACCGGGCGTGGGCCAATAGGCAAAGGCAGATTGGCCCGCGCTTCCCGCCTCCAAATCCGGCTCCCACTGCGGCGTTTGCCGAAAGTCTTAGAACCTTTGAGTAGGGAAAATCCTTTCAGTCCCTTGAGAACTCTCTTACTCCCCGCCGAGAATCGCCGGACCACAACAGAGCCTCCGTCTTACGCTTCGTTCTCAATCATGCGTCGGGAAGGTCTGTTCCCATGAAGAGGTTCGGAATCGTGTTGCTGTTGGCGACCGTGACGCCAGCTTTCGCGGAGTGTCGGTGAGTGCGCCCGCCAATAACAGTGTGGTAGCTACCACGGTGCAGTTCGTCGCCACGGCGAATTCAAGCTGTGCCAAAGGAATTTCTGCTATGGGCATCTACACGGCGCCCAATGTGCTTGCGTACACGGTGAACGGAGCTTCCCTCAATACGGAACTCACATTGAATCCCGGAACGTATCAGACCGTGGTTCAGGAGTGGGACAATTGTGGCGGGGTCAGTAATACGGGCGTGACTATTATTGTCAAAGGGAGTGCGCCCGAAGTGGAGGTCACGTCCCCTGCCAACAACTCCTCGGTCGGGCCACAAGTCCGATACACCGCAACAGCGAGTAGCAGCTGCGCCAATGGGGTCGCCGCGATGGGAATCTACACGTCGCCCGGCGTCCTTGCGTACGTGGTCCAATTCGAAGCCAGTACGTGATTGGCTACAAGTCGTCGAACACAGCCGTAGGTCATAGTTATCACGGAATCGACAGTCGAGGCCTACGACCCCAGCCATCGCCGGCTTCAAGTGCGCACCCGCACCGGATATTACAGCGACTCGCTGGGAGGATCGTCGTAGTCCTTGAGATCCTCAAGACCTCCAGGTAAGAATCAGGCCAACGCAGACCGCTCCCATCGCGCCTGCTGCCAGCCAGCCGACCACTCTCAAATATCTTGGCAGCACGAACGAACCCATGACCTTTCGGCTGGTCGCCATCAGCATGATCAGGACCATGAGTGGGACTGCCGCCAATCCGTTGAGCACGGCGGCCAGGAAAAGCGCTTTGATGGGATCGATGGATGTAAAGTTCAGGGACAGACCTAGAGCCGTGCAGGCGGCAATGGCCGCATAAAACTTCTTTGCGTCTGCCGGCTTGTGTTCCAGGCTGGCTTCCCAGCGCAGTGCCTCGCTTAATCCGTATGCGGCCGAACCCGCGAGGACCGGAACCGCCAGCAAGCCAGTGCCGATGATTCCCAGCGCGAAAAGAAACGCCGCGCCCCGCCCGGCAAGCGGTTCCAGTGCCTTCGCTGCCTGAGCTGCTGTACTCACATGCGTCAACCCGGATGCGTGTAACGTGGCGGCGGTCGTGAGAATGATGAAAAAAGCAATCAGATTGGAAAGAGCCATCCCCAGGTAAGTATCCGCGCGGATTCTGCGGAATTCCGTGAATGCTTGATACGGTGCGCGACGCAAGGCTTTCTCTCCACGGTTTGTCTTGACCTCTTCAACTTCCTGCGAAGCCTGCCAGAAGAATAGGTACGGGCTGATGGTCGTTCCAAGAACAGCGATCAGTGCTACCAGGTAGGTCTTGCTCAACGACAACCTGGGAATAAAGGTGTCGCGCAGCGCCTGCGCCCAGGAGATGTGTGTGGAGAAGGCGGCCGCGACATAAGCAAATAAGCACAGCGTCAGCCACTTCAGATACTTGACGTACTTTTGATAGGGCAAGACGAACTGCGCCAGAACCGAAACAACGCCGAAGAAAATCGAGTAAGCTGCGGCGTTGCCCGGCAGAAGCAAGTTTGCCGCAGCCCCCATGGCCTGCAGGTCGGCTCCGAGGTTGAATACGTTTGCGGCCACCACTACGGCAACAACCCCGTATAACAATCGTGGATAGCGACGCTTGACATTGCCGGCGATCCCATGACCCGTGACTCGTCCGATGCGGGCGCAGATCTCCTGAAACGCTGCCATTAGAGGGTAGGAAACCAGCATCGTCCACAACATCCCGTATCCGAACTGAGCGCCTATCTGGGAGTAGGTTCCAATCCCGCTCGGGTCGTCGTCGGACGCACCCGTGATGATGCCTGGTCCAAGCCTGGCGAGGAAGGATTTGCTTTCTTGCTCGGATGTGACGTCGTTTAAGGAAGGAATGAGAGGACTCTCTACGGTTCAAGTCGACGATCGAGCAGCGTCCCCCTATCGAAACGTCTGCCAAGGACGTGTAAAACGGCAACGCTGTCGATCACGTCTGATGCGAAACGGCGAGGGGAAGACGGAAATTCTCCTCGCCGCCACGGCGCGATAATAAAAAAACAATCTTCAATCCGACCTGAGTCTTAACTGGCCCGCATCATCGGCTTGTCTGATTTTTGAAAGTCGGCCGCCGCCTCGCTGGCCGACGAAACGTCCTGCGCGCCGGTTCGCTCGAGAATTTCTTTCGCCTTGCTGACCCAATCGGAGTTATCGCAGTGTACGGACAGCAGAATCCCGCCGTCCTTGACGCGTCCTTCGAATCGTTTTGCCTCGTACTCCGGTATTCCCATGCCAATTAAGGCGCCGGCAATTCCGCCGACTGCTCCACCGACGCCGACGCCCGCCAGAGCGGCCATTACCGGACCGGCAGCGATGAACGGACCGACTCCGGGGATCGCTAAGGCGCCGATCCCAGCGAGCCAGCCCAGCGCTCCACCCACCACCGCGCCGGTGCCCGCACCGGCGGTCACACCTTCGGGTGCCTTCGTTCCTTTTTCGTGAGCGAAGTCCTTTGTCCCAACATTCTCCGGGAATAAGACCGAAATGTCAGTGTTTCTGAACCCGGCCGTGCGCAAGGCATCCACTCCGGACTCGACGGTTGTGTATGCCGGAAAAATTCCAAAAACCGCTGTATTCTTTCCTGCCATTGGATCTCCTTCGTGATTGCGTCTTTGTCTGCCGCTGCAACGTGTCGTGGTCCGGCCAACTGGCAGCTCTTTCCGAGCAAGCTAAACTGTTCGATGGGAGCACGCTATCGGCCCTTCGCTGTACGAATTCATCCCGTGGCACTGAACTTCCGATGTCCATGACTGGTATGTAGATTGGTGGATCACAAGCGGAATCAATCATTCAAAATACCTACAGACAACACTGTAGAGCGACCGCAATCGTGTTCGTGATAGACCTTTAGCAGCGGTTCCTCTCCCTTTTTACGATTGCCGTTGGGCCCTTTTCTTACCTCCGGAAAGCGCTCTGGTAGGTGGTGTTACAAACATGCCCGGAGTCATAGGTCTAATAATTTCCACAGTTCAGTTTTAGGCGAGAGACATGAAAAGAAACTCGAGCACGCTGACTGCGCCGCCTTCTTCTGCCGGCGCATCCAATTCGGTTCCGAACAATGGCAGCTCTACATCAACGGAACCACCAAGCCTTGCGGTCATCCTTGCAGGGCTTCAAACCATGCGCGATGGAGATTTCTCCGTCCGTTTACCGGGTGCCTGGACTGGCTTGGAAGGCAAGATCGCCGATACATTCAATGAAATTGTGTCAGCCAACGAGCAGATGGCGCAGGAACTGAAGCGCGTCGGAAAAGCAGTTGGCAAGGAAGGCCGAACGCGGGAACGTACCCGCTTTCATGAAGCGCGCGGTGCTTGGGGACAGATCGAGGTATCCGTCAACACGCTCGTCGAAGATCTCTTGCGCCCGACCTCTGAAATGACCCGCGCCATCGCCGCGGTGGCCCAGGGGAATCTGACCCAAACCGTGCGCCTCGACGTGGATGGACGTCCGCTGGAAGGCGAATTCCTGCGTTCCGCCAACATCGTGAACACCATGATTCAGCAGTTGGGCGTGTTCACCGCCGAAGTCACGCGAGTCGCCCGTGAAGTCGGTACCGACGGAAAGTTAGGTGGCCAGGCGCAGGTGCCTGGAGTGGCCGGTACCTGGAAAGATCTAACCGACTCGGTCAACCTCATGGCCAATAACCTGACCGGTCAGGTGCGTAATATCGCCGAAGTCGCTACCGCCGTTGCAAGCGGCGATCTCTCCCGCAAAATCACCGTCGACGTGCGCGGCGAAATTCTGCAGCTCAAAGAAGCAATCAACACGATGGTCGATCAATTGCGCTCGTTTGCGTCGGAAGTTACACGTGTCGCTCGCGAGGTGGGAACTGACGGCAAACTCGGCGGTCAGGCGGTCGTGCCCGGTGTCGCTGGCACGTGGAAAGACTTGACCGATTCCGTGAACGCCATGGCCGGCAACCTTACAGCGCAGGTCCGGAACATCGCGGAAGTGACTACTGCCGTGGCCCGCGGCGACTTATCGCGCAAAATCACAGTCGACGTAAAGGGCGAAATTCTCGAGCTCAAGAACACCATCAATACGATGGTGGACCAGTTGAACGCGTTTGCAGGTGAAGTCACCCGCGTGGCCCGTGAAGTCGGCACGGAGGGCAAACTCGGTGGTCAGGCGCAGGTGCCCGGCGTGGCCGGCACCTGGAAGGATCTGACGGATAACGTCAATCTGATGGCCAGCAACTTAACCGGTCAGGTGCGCAACATCGCCGATGTTGCCACCGCCATTGCAAGCGGTGATCTTTCCAAGAAAATTACCGTCGACGTGCGCGGCGAGATTCTGCAACTGAAAGAAACCCTCAACACGATGGTCGATCAGCTCAACCGCTTCGCTGGAGAGGTGACGCGCGTGGCGCGCGAAGTGGGCACCGAGGGCAGATTGGGCGGCCAAGCCAACGTTCCTGGTGTGGCCGGTACCTGGAAAGACCTCACCGACTCCGTAAACTCCATGGCGGGCAACCTAACGGGTCAGGTCCGTAACATCGCGGAAGTCACCACGGCCGTTGCCCGCGGCGACTTGTCCCGCAAAATCACGGTCGACGTAAAAGGCGAAATTCTCGAGCTCAAGAACACCATCAACACAATGGTCGACCAGTTGAATGGTTTCGCCGGGGAAGTGACGCGCGTGGCGCGCGAAGTCGGCACCGAAGGAAAACTTGGCGGTCAGGCGCAAGTGCCCGGCGTAGCCGGCACCTGGAAAGACCTCACCGATAACGTAAACCTGATGGCCAGCAACCTCACGGGTCAGGTGCGCAACATCGCGGAAGTTGCCACGGCGGTTGCCCGTGGCGACCTGTCGCGCAAGATCACGGTCGACGTGAAGGGCGAAATTCTCGAGCTCAAGGACACCATCAATACGATGGTGGATCAACTGCGGTCGTTTGCCTCGGAAGTCACTCGTGTCGCCCGCGAAGTCGGAACCGACGGCCGGCTCGGTGGTCAGGCCCAGGTTCCCGGTGTCGCTGGCACGTGGAAAGACCTCACCGATTCGGTCAACTCGATGGCCAGCAATCTCACGGCTCAGGTGCGCAACATCGCCGAAGTCACCACGGCCGTGGCTCGCGGCGACCTGTCGCGCAAGATCACGGTCGACGTCAAGGGCGAAATTCTCGAGCTGAAAAACACCATTAATACGATGGTGGATCAGCTCAACGCCTTCGCCGGCGAAGTCACGCGCGTTGCCCGCGAAGTCGGAACAGAAGGGAAGCTCGGCGGCCAGGCCCAGGTTCCCGGCGTTGGAGGTACGTGGAAGGATCTCACCGATTCCGTCAACTCCATGGCCGGCAACCTCACTGGACAGGTGCGTAACATTGCCGAAGTCACCACGGCCGTGGCCCGCGGCGACCTGTCGCGCAAGATCACGGTCGATGTGAAGGGCGAAATTCTCGAGCTGAAAAACACCATTAATACGATGGTGGATCAGCTCAACGCCTTCGCCGGGGAAGTCACCCGCGTCGCCCGCGAAGTCGGAACGGAAGGAAAGCTCGGCGGCCAAGCCGAGGTTCCGGGCGTCGCTGGCACCTGGAAGGACCTCACCGACAACGTTAATTTCATGGCTAGTAACCTGACCGGCCAGGTACGCAACATCGCCGAAGTGGCAACCGCTATCGCCACCGGCGACCTTTCCAAGAAAATCACGGTCGACGTTCGTGGAGAAATCCTGCAGCTCAAGGAAACCCTCAACACGATGGTCGAGCAGCTGCGCTCCTTCGCAGCTGAAGTTACCCGCGTTGCCCGCGAAGTGGGCACGGAAGGCAGGCTTGGCGGTCAAGCCAACGTCCCCGGCGTCGCCGGCACGTGGAAGGACCTTACCGATTCCGTCAACGCCATGGCGCGAAACCTCACGGCCCAGGTCCGCAACATCGCTGAGGTGACCACGGCGGTGGCGCGCGGCGATTTGTCGCGCAAGATCACCGTCGACGTGAAAGGAGAGATTCTCGAACTGAAGAACACCATCAACACGATGGTGGATCAGTTGAATGCCTTTGCGGCCGAGGTGACCCGCGTCGCCCGCGAAGTCGGCACGGAAGGCAAACTCGGCGGCCAGGCGCAAGTTCCCGGAGTCGCCGGTACCTGGAAGGATCTCACCGACAACGTCAACGTCATGGCGGCCAACTTGACCGAGCAAGTGCGCGGTATCGTCAAAGTCGTGACCGCGGTCGCGAACGGCGAACTCACCCAGAAGCTAAGGGTCAACGCGAAGGGCGAAGTGGCTGCGCTCGCCGAAACCATCAACAACATGACCGGCACGCTCGCCACCTTCGCCGATCAGGTGACCACGGTGGCCCGCGAAGTCGGCGTTGAGGGCCGTCTTGGAGGTCAGGCGAACGTGCCCGGCGCCGCCGGCACCTGGAAGGATCTCACCGGCAACGTCAACCTGCTGGCCGATAACCTTACGAACCAGGTGCGTGCCATCGCTGAAGTCGCCACCGCTGTAACCAAGGGCGACCTGACGCGATCCATTCAAGTAGAGGCGCGCGGCGAGGTTGCTGAGTTGAAAGACAACATCAACACAATGATCGACAACCTGCGCCTCACCACCGACCGTAATACCGAGCAGGATTGGCTTAAAACCAACCTGGCTCGCTTCACCAGTATGTTGCAGGGCCAGCGCGATCTGGGCACCGTGGGACGGAAACTTCTCTCCGAACTGGTGCCGCTAGTCAATGCCCAGCAGGGAATGATCTTCCAAATGGAAGGCGAGGACAACATGTCATTGCTTGCGGCTTTCGCAGGCGATGGCGAGGGTGGCCATCTGCGGCGCCTGAAAACTGGAGAGGGCCTGGTTGGCCAATGTGCCGCGGAGAAACGGCGTATCGTGATCTCTGACTTGCCGCCGCAGACCGTTCCCATCCGGTCCAGCCTTTTCGAGGCGATCCCACGCAATGTGGTGGTGCTCCCGGTTCTTTTCGAAAATCACGTAAAGGCAGTGATTGAGCTTGCCTCACTGAGCTTTTTTACGGCGTCTCACCTCGCGTTTCTCGAGCAACTGACTTCGAGCATTGGCATCGTGCTGAACAGTATTGAAGCCACGATGCAGACCGAAGGGCTTCTGAAACAGTCGCAACAGCTTGCAACCGAGCTGCAAACCCAGCAAAAGGAACTCCAGCAGACCAACGAGCAGTTGGCCTTGAAGGCACAGCAACTGGCCGAACAAAACGTAGAAGTGGAACGGAAGAATCGGGAAATCGAACAGGCCCGGCGAGCGCTGGAAGAAAAGGCCAAAGAACTCGCGCTCACTTCCAAATACAAATCTGAGTTCCTGGCGAATATGTCGCACGAGCTGCGGACCCCGTTGAACAGTATTCTGGTCCTCGGTCAACAACTCACTGACAACCCGGACGGAAACCTCACGCCCAAGCAAGTGGAGTTTGCTCGCACCATTCACGGGGCGGGCACCGACTTGTTGAACCTGATCAGCGACATTCTGGATCTTTCCAAGATCGAGTCGGGCACTGTGTCGGTTGAAGCCGACGAGGTGTTCTTTGCCAGCTTGCTCGACACGGTGGCTCGCCCGTTCCGTCACGAAGCCGAGAACCGCCATCTCGCCTTCGAGATCAACAGCGATCCGCAACTCGGCAGAAGCCTGGTGACCGACTCGAAGCGCCTGCAGCAGGTGTTGAAGAACCTCCTGTCCAATGCTTTCAAGTTCACGGAACAGGGCAGCGTCCAGCTTTCCGTTTCGCTTGCGAACGCTGGGTGGAGTGAAGATCATCCGGTGCTAGCGAAGGCGGGATCGGTGGTTGCCTTCGAAGTTGCCGATACCGGAATCGGAATTCCTTCTGAAAAACAACGCATCATCTTCGAGGCCTTCCAGCAGGCAGATGCCGGCACCAGCCGCAAATACGGCGGGACTGGATTAGGCTTGGCGATCAGCCGTGAACTCGCCAGCCTGCTGGGTGGTGAAATCCAGCTGAAGAGCACTCCGGACAAAGGCAGTACCTTCATTCTCTACTTGCCGCAGACCTATGCTGGGCCTCTGTCCGGGCCGGTGGCGAAAGCTTCCAGTCCCGGCGTGTCCTCGCTGCAGTTGTCGGCGGTGAATGTGACAGAACAGCCGCTCGAACTGGTCCCCGATGACCGCGCTGAAGTTCAACCAGACGATACGGTGTTGCTGATTGTCGAAGACGACCCGCATTATGCGCGCGTTCTGTGCGACCTCGCGCACGACAGAGGATTTAAGGTCCTGGTCGCAAGCCACGGCATGGAAGCGCTCGCGCTCGCGCGCGAGTACCACCCAGTCGCAGTGTCGCTAGATGTCTTCCTGCCCGACATGCTCGGATGGACCGTGCTCAATCATCTCAAGCAAGACCCGACCACCCGCCACATCCCGGTGCAGATGCTGACTCTCGATGAAGATCGTCAGCAGGGTCTGGCGCGCGGCGCCTTTTCCTTCGTTACTAAACCCACCTCCCCCGAAATGCTGTCCGCCGCCTTGGGCAAGATCAAGGACTATTCCAGTCCACGGCGGAAGCGATTGCTTATCGTGGAAGACAATGAAGCCGAACAGATGACAATCCAGGCGCTGCTTGGCTACGACGATGTCGAAATCTCCGTGGCTTCAACCGGAGCCGGTGCCCTGGAAGCTCTAACAGCTGAAGAATACGATTGCATGGTGCTGGATCTGCGTCTGCCCGATATGTCGGGCTTCGAGATTCTCGAATGCATCCGCGACACACCCTCTCTCAGTGAACTGCCGGTTGTTGTCTTTACCGGCAAAGAGCTGTCGCCCGACGAAGATGCACGGTTACACACTCTGGCTCGCAGCGTGGTCGTAAAGGGTGTAGAGTCTCCGGAGCGTTTGCTGGACGAGACCGCCTTGTTCCTGCATCGCGTGATCGCCAACCTGCCGCCCGAGAAGCAGAAGATGCTCGACCGCTTGCATCGTTCCGATGAGGCGTTGGTCGGGAGGAAGGTCCTGGTCGTCGATGACGATGTGCGAAACATTTTCGCTCTCAGCAGCGTTCTCGAGCGAAGAGGCATGACGGTGCTGACTGCGGGTACGGGCCGAGAAGCGATCGCAACCCTGGAGTCCACTCCAGACATCGCCATTGTGCTGATGGACATCATGATGCCGGAAATGGACGGCTACGAAACCATGCAGGTGATTCGCGAGAATCCCCTTTTCCGCAGATTACCCATCGTTGCCTTGACCGCAAAAGCGATGAAGGGGGATCGCGAGAAGTGTCTTGAAGCGGGGGCTTCCGAATATCTGGCTAAGCCGGTCAATACCGACCAGTTGCTCTCCGCTCTGCGTATGTGGCTGCACAGATAGCGGTGAATGAGATGACATTGCTCGAGGGAGGCTCAATGGGCGCGAAAGAACGGGTGAACATTCTGATGGTGGATGATCAGCCCGCCAAGCTGCTGAGCTACGAGGCCATTCTTGGAGAACTCGATGAGAATCTGATCAAGGCCACTTCCGGCCGCGAGGCGCTGGAATATCTTCTGAAGGCCGACGTCGCCGTGGTGCTCATGGATGTGAGCATGCCCGAAATGGACGGCTTTGAGCTGGCCAGCATGATTCGCGACCATCCGCGTTTTCATCGCACCGCGATCATCTTCATCTCGGCAGTGCACCTCACCGACTTGGACCGCCTCAAGGGATATGAACGTGGCGCCGTAGACTATCTCTCGGTGCCGGTCGTTCCCGAACTGCTCCGCGCCAAAGTCAGCGTGTTCGCCGAATTGCACCGAAAAGCCCAGCAACTTCGGCAACTGAACCGCGAACTCGAGCAACGTGTGGCGGACCGCACGCAGGAACTGGAGAATAAGGCCGAAGCATTGGCACTGTTGAACGCTCAGCTGAAGGGGAAGAACGAACAACTCGACGCAATTTTGCAGACTGCGCCCGACATCATCTTCAGTAGTAAGGGCGACGGGTCGCGAGATTACATCAGCGAGCGTTTTTCTGAATATACCGGCACTTTAGCCGATTCAGCCGCAGGTTTCGGCTGGATGGACTATGTTCATCCGGAAGATCGCGAACCGCTCAAGAGCCAATGGGTTCGATGTGTCGAGTCAGGCGCGCATTACGAAGCGGAATATCGAATTCGCGCTAAAAATGGGGATTACCGCTGGTTTCGTGCCCGAGCAATCCCGATTCGGAATGAGGAAGGGAACATCGCTCGCTGGTATGGAACCTGTTCCGACATTCACGACAGTAAGCTGCTCGAGCATTCCATCCGCGAAAATGCTGCGACCCTGGAGCGGCTGGTCGAAGAAAGAACCGAGGCTCTGCGCCAGTTGTCAAGTCGCCTGATGCGCATGCAGGATGAAGAGCGCCGCAGGATTGCCCGCGAATTGCACGACAGTTTGGGTCAGGAACTGGCAGCCGCGAAGATGATGGTGGATGGCATCGTCCATCAGAAATCGGTCAAATCCAAAGATCGATCAGCCGAGGATGCGAGTGGAAGTATCGATCGTGCGCTTCAGCAAGTACGCACTATGTCTCACCTGCTCCATCCTCCTTTGCTCGATGAGGTTGGTCTCGTATCCGCTCTGCGCTGGTACCTCGAGGGCATGACGAAGCGCAGTGGCATTGAAACCAACCTCGATGTCCATCCCCCGAATTTCCCTCGGCTGATGCCTCAGTTTGAAACCGCGGTTTTCCGCATTGTGCAGGAAGCTCTCACGAATGTGTTTCGCCACTCCGAAGCCACTCGGAGTTCGGTAACCTTGCGGCGTGATGCGCAGACCATTGCCGTGGAAATTCGCGATAACGGCAAGGGGCTCACCGAGGAGACTTTGAAATTCCGACCTGGAGCCGTTGGAGTTGGCATTGGAGGCATGCGACAGCGAGTTGAAGAGTTTGGTGGCGAATTGCGTCTCAGCAACGCGAATCCCGGAACCCTGGTGGAGGTCGTTATTCCTGATGAAGAGCAAGGCCAGGAGAGGGAACTCGCCGATAGCATAAGGTCTTGCGCCGATTGATTTCTCGCCTGATTTTGGGCAGTATGGGGCAATACCCAGTGACTGGCGTAAATCGCGTCTAATTTTACCGGGAGTGTGAAAAACGACTGCTGTGGAATATGGGTTCAGCGAGGGAATGGCACCTGTCAGGATCTTGATCGCGGATGACCACGAAATCTTTCGTCGCGGCCTTCGTTCATTACTCGAGTCTCATTCCGAGTGGGAGGTCTGCGGGGAAGCCGTGGACGGCCAGCAGGCCGTCGAGCAGGTGAGGGAATTAAAGCCCGACGTTGTGGTGCTCGATATCACTATGCCTCGTCTCAACGGCTTGGAAGCCGCCAAGCTGATCCGGCATGAAGCCCCTGATTCCAAGATGGTGATTTTGAGTCAGCATGAACCTCGACTCATGAGACAGGCCGCACTCAGTGCGGGCGCTAGCGCCTACGTCACGAAGTCAGAGGTCTCCCGCGAACTCTTAACCGCTATTGAGGGACTGATCGCTTAATTCATTCTTGCTGAAAAGAAGGTTTTCGGTTCGAACTCGGGCAAAGCGCACAGGTTGCTGCGCCGCTTCGCCCGAGCCTGGTTACGCTTTTCATGCAGCTGAACGTGTTCTCCGAAGACGTATATTTTCTTTATTTTTGCCCTTCGCTTGCGCCATTGCTTTCTCTTCTTCTGCCGCTCCCTGGATAGCGTCCCGATTAATCGTCTTCGAAAGTTCCGTCAACTTTTCGTCAGCACGCTTTTCCTCTTCGAGCGTCTCCTTCAACAGGCCGAGATCCTCGGTCCTCTCGAGAAGCTGGGCGTAGGCACAAACCGATCCATAAGCTGCGATCTCGTAGTGCTCCACTCTCTGGGCGGCAGAAATCAAACCAGCGTCTCGCACCTTGCCATCGAGCTCTTCCATCGTTTCGGAGCCTTCCTTGACGATGCCTTCCATGCCGACGCACTTTCTTCCTTTTGGATTCTCGCCCAGGCTGTCGAACACCTGGTCCAGCCGGGTAACGTGATTCTTTGTCTCTTCCAGGTGATTCGTGAAAGCATCGCTCAATTCTTCAGTCTCCGCCCCTTTCGCCATTTTGGGGAGAGCTTTTACCAGCTGTTGTTCGGAGCTATAAAGATCTCGAAGCTCGTTGATGTATAGAGTTTTCAGGGTTTCGCTCGCCATTATGCCTCCAGTGTATCGGGTAGATTGTCTTTGACCGGGTGTCCGGAAAAAGATCGGACACTCTGTTCGACCACTCCCTTACGATCGAGGCATGTCGGCATCGCGTAAATCCAGTGAGGAGGGTAGAGCACGACTCGACGTTCCTGACGTTAGAGAAACGGGCTTCGTTAGCGTTTCTAATCCAGCACGACGACATCTATGTCGCCGCTTCGTTTCACTATCTCTACATGAACCTTTGGAGGGCGACGTTCCAGGTGCAAGTCAACTAAGGCATTCCCGAGTTGCAACCCTTGGAGTACAGCTGACGAGATCGAGTCTGGAAGTACGGGGCGATCCAACACAACCCGGCGCTCATGGGCGTCGAGCGACATTCCCAACGCCGCCGCAAATAGCATGAATGCGGCTCCGGCGGACCATGCCTGCGGTGAGCACGCCACTGGATAAAGCGTTGGCCCTTCCCCCGCGCGACGATGTAGACCGCACATAAGTTCGGGGAGTCGGCTCATTTCAAAAAACGAACTCGCTTCAAAGAGTGCATCCAGCAAGCGTGCTGCCGCAAACGTCATCCCGTAGTTCGCCAGGCCAGTCGCCAGTAGTGCATTGTCGTGTGGCCAGACGGAGCCGTTATGGTAGGAAATCGGATTGTAGTTGTGCTCGAGGGAACTGACCGTCCGCACGCCCCAGCCCGAGAAAGAGTCCTCTCTCAAAAGCGTGTCCGCAATATGGTGCGCTTTGTCTTCATCCGCGATGCGGGTGAAAAGACAGTGCCCTGCATTCGAAGTTCGCACCCGACAAGGCTTTTTGTAGCGATCCAAAGCCAACGCGTAGGTGGACAGTTCTTCGCACCAAAAGGCCTTATCAAATTTCTGCTGTAGATCCCTCGCTTGCCGCTGCAATACCTCCGTTCTCGAGCGATCGCCCAGCGCAAGAGCGATGGACGCGGCGTGCATCTTCGCGGCATAAACGTAGCCCTGCACTTCGCATAAGGCGATGGGCGGTTCCGCCAGCTTCCCATCTGCATGAAACACCGAGTTGCTGGAATCTTTCCAGCCCTGGTGAACTAACCCTTTCTCCGATTGCCTTTGATATTCCACGAAGCCGTCGCCGTCCTGGTCCCCGTAACGATCAATCCAGGCAATTGCCTTTTCAATGTTGGGCCACAGGGAACGAACGAACTCGACATCCCCGCTGCGTTTGAAGTACGCACCTGCCAATATGATGAACAGGGGAGTCGCGTCGACGCTGCCGTAGTAACAGCCGAATGGGACCTCTCCCAAAGCCGCCATTTCTCCACGTCGCGTTTCATGAACAATCTTCCCCGGGTCGGCTTCGGCCGCAGGATTAGATTCCTGGGCCTGCGTGGCGGCGAGATATTCCAGGACTCCACGTCCGATGTCTGGCTTCAACCACAAGCACTCAAGCGCGGTGATAATGCCATCACGGCCGAAGACCGTGCTGAACCATGGAACACCGGCATAGGGAAAGTTGGTCTCGGCATTGCCCACCGTCATCATGTGAACATCGGCAAGAGAGCGATTCAACCACTCGTCAAATCGATGGTTGGATGTTCGGATGGTGCAAAGCCCATTCAGAGCGCTACTAGTTTCGTCGGCGATTGCGGCTAATGCATGATCGAAAGTCTGCACTTCTGCATGCTGCGACTGCTCGCAGCGCACCGTAAACTGGAATTTCGCCGTGTCCCTCGGATTTAGCTCCGCCTCCATGATGAGATGGGAGCCCGAAATCTCCGAAGGGCTTGGGTGGCAGCAAATGTGCGTGCAACGGTTCACCCCGTCAAGGCCGCGATAGTGCAGCGTCACCTGATCTTTTTCCAGTACATCTGGCAGGCGTTCACCGCGTCGGGCGCGATGCACGCCGCGGACTTCGAAAATATCAGCGAAATCCGCGGCGAACTCAATCCGCAAAGGCAAGTTCACCGGGGACGTTCCGTAGTTTGTAACTCGAAACTGCTCGTAACAAACTCCATCCCAAAGCAGGCGAGATCGAACGACGTGAACCGTGCCTCGCCCCAGCACGACCTTATCCCCCACCAGGAGATCCACGTTGGTAAGGTCCGCTGAGAACAGTGCGTTGTCCGAGCGTACTCCGGAACTGAGAAATAGAGGGGGTGTTTCGCCCAAGGTGAGTGTCAACCGCGACAGGTAGCGCGTTCCCCGGTAATAAATCCCGTGCTCGCCTAAACCAGACGAACGGATGTTGCCGTAACGATCAAACACGGCAAACATCGGCCCGTATTTCAAAACGCGAATCTGTTCTTCGACGCGCGGCCATCCCGTCGCAACGTAGAACTCGCGCTTGACGCTGATCTCAGCCAATGGAAACTCCGTTCGATGCCTGGACGGTTTCGCCTTCTCCTCGAACCAGGGATTCGTACATCCGCACATAGTTCGAACTCATCAGCTTCGCGGTAAATCGTTCCTCAAAGCGTCGCCGGCACGCCCGGCGATCGATCAAGTCAATCTGTTTAACCGCTTCCACTGCGCCATCCACATCCTCAACGATGAATCCGGTGAGGCCATGCTCTACTACCTCGGGAACGGAACCCCGCGGATACGCGATCACCGGTGTTCCGCACGCCATGGCCTCAATCATCACAATGCCAAACGGTTCGGGCCAGGTGATCGGAAAAAGCAAGGCTGCCGCTCCGCCCAGCAACTCATTCTTTTGCGGAAACCCAATTTCTCCCAGAAATTCGATGCTACCGCTGTTGAGAAGCGGTTTGAGGCGAGTCTCGAAATATTGTCGATCAGAGTTGTCGATTTTCGCCCCGACCTTGAGAGGCATTCCGGTCCGGTGAGCGATCTCAATGGCATGGTCCAGGCCTTTCTCAGGCGACGTGCGACCTAGGAATACCAGGTATCTTCCCGATTTTCCGCTGAAGTCGTAGTGTCCTTCCGGCAATCCGTGATACACCGTCCCTTGCCAGTTCAGCCATGGAAGCGGTTGTCGTTGTGCACTGGAAATGGACGACACCGGCATTTCTGAAAAAGACTTGTACAACGGAACCAGATCTGGAATGTCCAGGCGCCCATGCAGCGTCGTGAGCGTCGTCCATCCCAGCAATCGCGTGAGAGGGAAATGCAAGTAGTCGATGTGAAAGTGAATAAGGTCAAATCGCTCTCGTTGCGCCATTACTTCCTGCAGCATTACGACGTGGTGCGCCAGCTGATCGATACATCCTCGGTCGAGCCGCAAGGCTTGCGAACACACCGGCACGAGCTGGGCTTGGGTCAGCGAGTCTCCGCTGGCAAACAGAGTGACGTCGTGTCCCTGCTTGACGAGTTCCTCGGTTAGATACGATACGATACGTTCAGTTCCACCATAGAGTTTCGGGGGCACGCTTTCATACAATGGCGCTACCTGCGCTATTCGCATAGGGAAAGATTCCTGAAAAATACGATAGGGATTTCGAGCAGCACTCGATGGCCCTATCTGTTTCCACCATATCGCGCGCCCGATGTTTTATCGCATCCAGTCGTTGCTGTACGCGACAGCCCGGAGGCACCTACTTCTCTGTTCACGCTTGTAAGTGATAGGTTCGGCTTCTGTGTATGACTGCCCCTCGCGTCCACATCAGGAAACAAACCCGTATCCCAAGACGCTCCGACGAGGCCATCTTGCCCTCGACGCGCAGGTTCGTATCAGGGCACGTCCTCAGGCGTGCCATAAGAGCAGAAAAGATCGAGGCAGTTTGAGCTAGATGTTTTGCGCGGAAGGAATACGCCGTGTGCCGTATGGCGATCTCTTCATCTCGCGGTTATAAGCAGAGGTGCGACAGGGGGCATCTCATGAGTATTTGGACCGTGCTGTTTGTAGTCTTGCTGATTGCGTGGATCTCCGGCTTTACTGTCTTTCATGTCGCCGGAGCTTTCATACACCTTTTGCTGTTGTTCGCCGTTGTGTCCTTGATCCTGCATTTTGTGACGGGGACCCGAACGGTTTGACTGCAGAGGCTCGCGACAACTTTGGTTGCCGGGATTTCGCGCGCCTCACCTCTCAGGCGCCAACACGGAGATCGAGACTTTTCGCCAGATCCGTCATAGAAGTTATCCACTGTCGGGAAGCCTCGTCTCCTTTGTTCGCTTCGGCCCGAATGGCATCGAAGGTTCCATCGAGCCTCTGGGCGAACAGGTTCTGGACCTGCCAGAGATTAACCTTGAAGGGCAAACTGCGCGCAATGCGGACGGAAGTATCTAGTGCCTCGAGTGCGCGCACGTCCCTCGGATTCTTCCAGAAATCACGCGCGCGTATTTCCGCCTGTCGGCGCACGACAAACTCCAGCGTCGCTGTATCGAGTGGGATTCCCATTTCACTTGCTTCGCGCAATAAGGCTTCGATTCGCTCGCGAGCCATGTGTTCATCACTGAGCGCGTCGCGCAACTGACGGTTCAACGCGAATTCCCCAAGTATCCGAAAAAGTTTTGGCTGCTCCACGTGGAGATCAAGCAGGAATCGCATCAGTGGCGCCTCCTGCTCATACTGTCGCAGCATGGTAGCTTCCGATTCCTCCAGGTTCGCCTGCAGGATGATATCCAGGATCTTCTTCTGGTCGTCGCGGAAGAGAGACTTCAGGGAATACAGGTTCGGGCCAAAGTCCTGATGAAGAAGACCAATCAACTCCGCAGTATCAGCGTGCGAAAACGCAACGTGAAGCTTTTCTGCGATCGTTTCGAAAGCAGGGTCGTCGTTCCCAGCCTTAATTCCTGCGCTCACATTGTGGTCGCCGAGATGCAAGACGCCGAACCCGAATGTCGCTGATTCGCTCGTGATGCGTGATGTAAACTTCGCGCGCCCAGTGACCAGCCTGAGCTTTCCGGCTTCGGCCCGCCTGTACGCACTCCGCTCTGCGGTATAACTGTAGATCCTGGCCGAGTCCCCATACTCTTCGAACACCGAGCGAATCGCGTAATGGGCAGCCAGTCTGGGAATATCAACAATCGCTGGTTTGACGAATTTTTCATAAATGCGGGCCCCGTCGCCGTGCTCGGGTAGGTTGCTCTTCGCCTGAGCTAACCGGGAGAGAAAAGCCGGCTCCAGGCCAGGATCAGAAAATAAGTCACCCGCCAACTGCAAAGCACGTCCCGCATAGTGGATAACCTGCACTGACTCGATTCCCGAAAGCTCATCAAAGAACCACCCGCAGCTCGTATACATGAGCATCGCGTGCCGTTGTAGTTCAAGAAGCTTGAGCGCCTGGACCTTTTCAGCCTCCTGTAAGGCGCGTACCGCATGCCGAGCAAGGAAGGCGTCAACGTTTTCTGGCGAACGCTCCAGAATCACCTGGATATAGTCGTTACGAGCCTCCCAAGGATCCTTCAGAAGCTCCTTGCCTTTCTGCTCAAATCGTGGAGCCAACTCGTCGCGCAGCCAATCCAGAGATTCCCGCAGTGGAAGACGCCACGCCTGGTTCCAATCCCCGTGTCCGCCGGAGTTGCATCCGCAATCCGACCGCCACCGCTCCACGCCGTGAACACAACTCCAGGAACTGTTCTCAAAGATCTCAACCTGATGCGTGGGAGGATGTTTATCGAGAAACTCCGCGTAGTTCGACAGCTTCGCTAATTGGTTGGATTGGATGTAATCCAGTGCGTAGGAGAGCGCCATCTCGCCGAAATGATGGTGATGTCCGTAACTCTCTCCATCGGTCGCGATGTGCATCAGTTGCGTCCGGTCCCGGTCCTCGGAAAACCCGCTCATCAGTCGTTCAGCAAACACACGGCCGTCATCGAGAAGTCGTTCGAACGCGACCGCCCGGGAGATCGGTCCATCGTAGAAAAACACGGCGATCTTCCTGCGCGACGGCAATCGAAGCAAATACGGCTGCGTGGGATCGACGCGCTCCTCGCTTACATCCTTCCAAGTGCGAGAGCCGATTTTTCGTACACGGCTCGCCTGCCGTGGCGCGAGAATCGTAAAACGGACGCCATAATCAGCGAGCAGGTCGAGCGTCTCGAAATCGACCGCAGTTTCCGGTAACCACATCCCCTCGGCGGAACGTTGAAACCGATGTGCAAAATCCTTCAGGCCCCAGAGCACCTGGGTTCGCTTATCCCGGCCGTTCGCCAGCGGCATGATCATGTGGTTGTATGCCTGCGCTATCGCCGATCCATGACCGCCAAATCGTTCCCGGCTCTCCTGATCTGCCTTCAGCACCGAGCGGTAAACATCCCCCGCATTCTCCTCAAGCCAGGAAAACAGGGTTGGCCCGAAATTGAAGCTGATCTGTGAGTAGTTGTTGACGATGCTGGCGATGCGCCCCTCCGCATCCATGATTCGGGACGCGGCGTTGGGCGCGTAGCACTCCGCGGTTATACGCTCGTTCCAATCGTGATATGGATAAGCCGACTCTTGCAGCTCGACGTACTCAAGCGACGGATTCTCCCGTGGAGGTTGGTAGAAATGGCCGTGAACGCAGATGTATCGCATAAAAGTGAATCGGAAGTGCGCGCGTATTGTATCGCTTGTTTTAAGGCTCCGCGGATTGGCGAAAAATAGCGCAGACTATGACCAGCCGTGAACTCGATCCGACGTGAGGTACTTTCTGTAGTGGCGAGAGTTGGCCAACGGAGGTGCTAACGGCACAAATTGCGAGACCCTACAGTAAAGACCCTATTGTGACTGCTGCTTCGGCGATAGACCATGCTGCTTCCCGGGAAATCCGGTTGAGATCCCGTGTTTATCAGTTCAAAACATTCTAAAAGATGGATTCTCACCGAGGCGTTCTCGGGAAAGAAGCCGTGTGTCTCAACAATGCTTCGCCAAAGGCAAGGTTGCGAGGACAGTCTATGAAACCGGCACGATTGCTGATTGCTGACGATCATGAAGTGGTGCGCCACGGTATACGTGTGATGGTGCAATCAAACCCGAACTTTGAAGTCTGTGGGGAAGCTGCAGACGGGCGCCAAGCGGTAAAGATGGCTGCCGAGTTGAAGCCGCATATCGTCGTAATTGATATCGGCATGCCACAGTTGAACGGCCTTGATGCCACTCGACAGATTGTCCATGCCGATTCCAACGTGAAGGTCCTGATTCTCACCATGCACGAGTCTGAACAAATCGTGCGCGAGGTATTGGCTGCTGGCGCGCGTGGTTATTTGTTGAAGTCCGACGCAGGCAGGGATCTGCTTTCGGCCCTTGAGGCACTGGCTGGCCGTAAGACGTTCTTTACGTCGAAGGTGGCCGAGATTGTGCTGGACACTTATCTGAAGGGCGGACCACAGCAGCCGCTTGCGAAAGAAGTTCTGACTTCACGCGAGCGGGAAGTGGTCCAGTTGTTGGCTGAAGGGAAGAGCACCAAGGAAGTTGCGGTCGCCTTGGGCCTCAGCGTGAAAACTGCCGAGACCCACCGTTCCAACCTCATGCGAAAACTTGATGTTCATTCCGTCAGCCAGCTCGTTCTCTACGCGGTGCGTAACAATATCGTCCAGGTCGTGCCTCCGCCGGCGGACGTCGCTTAGCGCCTGTCCCGCGTCTTTCGAAGCTGCCGTTCACAGTCCGGCTGCATTTCGTCCGGCTGGATTTCGTTCGGCTGGATTTCGTTCCACAGCCGGCGATCGTGTCTAGCGATTTTGCGGAATCCTCTTGCGCAGGCTCACGTCCGTAATCGGCTTTGCCGGGCGCCTGTGAATCGGCTTAATGCACTCCGCGTATTTGTCGTTTTCAAACTCTTTCCCTTGCGGCCACCAGACCGAATATCCAGCAGGACACTTCACATCGGGAAACGGCTGGAAAATACGGATCGGGGGAATCGAAACGTAGCCGTGCAACACAGCAAGCAAAATAATCGTTGACATACGCCCCTCACTCACCACGCACCAATTGCAGTCGTAAACCCCCATGCTCGGGTTAACGCCAATGCTCTGCTTAAACGGTACGGTCGAAAGATAGGCCCGAAAATAAGGCGAATTCTGTAGCGAAGATAGGACGAAGCCGTACGGTCTCTTGCGCTCTCGAACCTTTGTTTGCCACGAGATGGAGTATTGCCGAGAAGCCTGCCCGAGGACGTTGTCTGAGCTCGGTTCTGCGCCATAGATTTCCGGGTTGGAATACACGACCAACCCGAGCCCCTGTTCTGCCGCCATCGCATACCGTTCCATATGTCGAGGACAGCGCGAAACAGCGCTACTTGGCACAGGAGGTGAAGAAAATGTCGACCGTTCTATTGGTGATTCTGGTATTGCTGCTGGTTGGCGCTCTGCCCACATGGCCCTACAGCCGCAGCTGGGGGTATTACCCGAGTGGCGGTCTGGGCCTGATCGTTCTTATCCTGCTGGTGCTTGCGCTCAGCGGCCACGTCTAGGGGTGAGGCGCACGCTGTTCTGCAGCGGGGCAGCGTGCGTCCTGACTTTAGAGAGTTTGCTGTATCGAACTTTTTGCCCTTTGCTGCCCAAAAGTCCTTTCTGGGTCGATCTCGAAGCACGACACTTGACACGAAAAACAAGACTTCCGCGACGGCAAGCGGCTTGCTGGTTAACTGGCGGACGCTGTGGAGGCCGCCATGTTCAACCTGCATCTGGAAGTCATCGGCGATGTATCGGTGGTTCAGTGTGAAGGCCGCATCGTGCACAGCGATGCAGTGTTTCGACTGCGCGACACCATACTCTCGCAACGAAATGCTCGGGTAGTTGTTGTAGATCTGTCGGAGGTTTATGTGATTGAAGGCGCAGGAGTCGGAATGCTCGCCTACGTCCAGCGCTGGGCTCACGACCACAACATCAAATTGAAGCTGTTCAATCCATCCATTGCGGTCTGGGACCGTTTGGAACATACATCAATGCCTTCGCTCGATCTGGCCAGCACGGATGAAGTGATCGCACTACTGGATCGAGCCGATCGCAATGGCGCAAGCGCTCCACCTGCCTGAAACGATTCTTCCGCTCCCGCGTTCATGAGGTCGATAGTCATCGAAACCTCATGTCGCGGGCGTTTCCGAATGCTTTCACTTGTGCGGATGATGCCTTCCGCATAGCAAGCTGCCCCAACTGAATCTCAGCCAGGTTACTGACGGCCGCCCGCTTGAGAAATTCCTGGTCTCTGGCCGAAGGAGGCGGGGTAGTGGTCCGGGAAGGCTCCGATCCAGATGCTCGCGCAGAGAACGCCCGACCCTCCTCTACGCGATCCCGTATTTCGCCGCCAGAAAATCCTGCAGCGTCTTCGGCAATGCCGGCGCGAGTTCCTGCCACGTTAGAATCTTGCAGCGTGTCCGCAGGTCAGCGTGTCGTATGCAACGAATGGTGGCATACCAGGCCTCCATCAAATCGGGACGCCGGGCATCGAGCAGCGTGCAGAAATAACATCCCCGCTCATAAGCCGCCAGCACGTTCCGGATCAACTGATAAGCCTCATACACTCCCGACGTGTGCGGCAGCCGCTTCCCGTCGAAGACCATGCTGAAGTCGCGGTAGAGTTTCAACCGGCCTCTGCTTGCCTTCTGGAAGTCGCTCTCCGTCAGCTTCGCCTCAACCAGGACGTCCCCTAGCCGCATGTCGACCTCGGTCCGGTCGGCCAGTCCGCTCGCAAGAGCGACGCGCGCCCGCACGCCGAATGCCGGCAGGCTGCCCACCGCAATACCAAGCAATGCCGACAGGGCAACACGCTTCCCGACATTCGGGTGGCAGAACACATTCATCAGCAGAGCGTCGGAGCTTGTGCACGAATCCAGTTCGTGTCGGCGAACGCCCTCCATGCGAGGCAAAATCTTGCCGGCTGTGGTGTGGACCTTCCCCAGTCTGCGCCGCCATTGCGGATTACTCTGGATCGCGCGGTAACTGGCGCAATGAAAGTTGCCATGCGATTCTTCAAACGCCTCGAAGCAGATCAGGGGCTCATCCGAGTTACTCAAGCAATGCGGCAGTCCCCGATCCAGGGCGTAGCTTCTCGCCCGCTCGGCCAGCTCAGCTCGAAGCTTCCACGCGTAGTAACTCACGCTCCGCATTATAGCGAATAAAAAGCGAACATCGTACCCAAATCGCTAGTCAGTGATCGCACCTCAATGGCTGTCGAAACCCGCCATCGCCGAAACATTTATGATGAAATAGAGCCTCGTATGTTCGTTCCCGGTCTTCTTTCGCACATCTCGCACGCTCTTGATTCGACCCGGGCACACGGCAGGGCACAAGGGATTTCAGGATGATCATCAACTTTGCACGTCGGGCGCACGATCACAACTGGGACCTGGATCCGGTCACCCGGTCGCTGCTCGACACCGACTTCTACAAGCTGCTGATGCTGCAATTCATCTGGAAGCACTATCCCAAAACCCAGGTCTCCTTTTCCTTATTTAACCGCGCCTCCTCGGTGCGCCTCGCCGACATGGTGCCCATCGAAGAAATTGCAGCCCAGATGGAGCACGCCCGGCAGCTCCGCTTCCGCCGGTCGGAACTGGTGTGGCTGGCCGGCAACACGTTTTATGGGCGCCGAGGCATGTTCCACCCAGATTTCCTGACCTGGCTCGAGCACGACTTCCGGCTCTCCGATTACGAGCTCTCGGCAAAAGACGGCCAGCTGCAAATTCAATTCATCGGAACCTGGCCAGAGACCACTATGTGGGAACTGTACGCGCTCTCCATCGTCAACGAACTGAAGACGCGGGCCAGCCTGAAAAAACTCAGCGAATTTGGTCTCGACATTCTCTACGCTCGCGCCAAGGCCAAACTCTGGAACAAGATTGAGCGGTTACGAAACGTGCCCGGTCTGCACTTCGCCGATTTCGGCACGCGCCGCCGGCACAGCTTTCTGTGGCAGGAATACGTCGTGGAAGCCATGGCGGCCAGTCTTGGTGAGAGCTTCGTGGGAACCTCCAACTCCTTCCTTGCGCACAAGCACGACCTGGAGGCAATCGGCACCAACGCCCACGAGATTCCCATGGTCCTCGCGGCACTCGCCGACGACGAAGAAGAACTCAAACAATCGCAATACAAAGTGTTGGAGCTCTGGCAAGGCACCTACGAGGGCGCTCTGCTGATCATGTTGCCCGACACTTACGGCACCACCCAGTTCCTCGAAGGTGCACCCGATTGGAGCGCAAACTGGACAGGCCAGCGCGTCGACAGCAAGGACCCTTACGTCGCCGGCGACGAATACATCGCGTGGCTCGAAGCCCGAGGCCGCGATCCCAAGGAAAAACTGCTCATCGCTTCCGACGGCCTCGACGTTGACGACATCCTGGGCCTGCATGCGTACTTCGGTGGCACGCTGCAACCCGGCGTGACCATCCAGGATTTCCGGAGTGCGAACGACTTCACCGACCTGCGTAAGTGGGTCCCCGGCCGGAGAATTCGCTTCAGCGCCGGTTGGGGAACGCTGTTGACCAACGATTTTCGGGGCTGCGATCCCGATGCCGGCACTGGCTTCGATCCCCTTAGCCTCATTTGCAAGGTGCACGAAGTCGAAGGACGTCCCGCGGTAAAACTGTCTGACAACTACGCCAAAGCGATGGGCCCGCCGGCGGAGATTGAACGTTATCGGCGTCTCTTCGGAACCGTCGGAGTCGCGAACGTTCCCGTACTAGTCTAAACAGGCTGCGAAAAAGCGACTGTAGCGCCGGCGTCCCGCCGGCTGTCACGAGACCGGGGTCCCCAGCAAACGTTTTTGGTTTGCTGGGGTGGGAGGGCATCTTGCCCTCGCTTTTGCAAGTTCGTATCAGGGCGCCGCTTCAGCGGCGCCGTACGCAGTTTGTGTCAACGCCCCTTTTAGGGGCCGCTTGTCCGAAATTGACCGCAACGCCTTCCAGCGTGCCGCAAACGCGTAAAATAAGTTCCGGCTTGAGCCGCTAAGTTCATCCGCCGGAGGTCCCGCGTGTCAATCCGACCCATCAAGCGTCTCATCAAATCCAAGCCCACGACCGAAGGCGCCGGTGTGCATTTGCGCCGCGCTTTCGGTTTTGGAAGTACCTCGGACTTCGACCCGTTCCTCCTGCTCGACGACTTCCGCAACGACGTGCCCGAGGACTACCTTGCCGGTTTCCCCTGGCATCCGCACCGCGGCATCGAAACCATCACCTACGTTCTAGCCGGTACCGTCGAACACGGCGACAGCATGGGGAATCGCGGAGCCATCGCCGCCGGCGATGTGCAATGGATGACTGCCGGCAGCGGCATCATTCATCAGGAAATGCCGAAAGGCGATCCCGCCGGACGCATGCACGGCTTTCAATTGTGGGCCAATTTGCCGGCTGCGCTGAAGATGACCGCGCCTCGCTACCAGGAGGTCAAAACTGGCGATATCCCGCAAATCACCGACAACGATGGCACCCACGTCCGCATTGTGTGCGGACAATTTTGGGGCAAGAAAGGCCCCGTCGACGGAATTGCCGCCGACCCCATCTATCTCGATGTGTCGGTGGCGCCGGGACGCCGCAAGGCTCTCCCCGTCGAAACCACGCGCCACGCCTTCGCCTATGTCTTCGCCGGCTCCGGAAAGTTTTGCAACGCCTCTGGACCGCTCGCTGTGCCAACGGAGGCCATCCAGTGGGACGACACCAAACCTCCGTCAGAGGCCGACAATCGCTCGCTCGTGCTCTTCGACCGCGGCGACGAAGTCACGGTGCAGGCCGGGGATGATGGCATCCGGTTCCTGCTGGTCTCCGGCAAGCCGCTTGAAGAGCCCGTCGCATGGTACGGTCCGATCGTCATGAACACGCAAGCCGAACTGCGCGAAGCTTTTCAGGAACTCGAGCAGGGAACCTTTCTACGGCAGAAGTAACCCAGGCTTTCGAAAGTGGCCATTGCTGAGTGCAAGTCCTCAGAGCAAGAGATCGAAGCACTCTTTAATTCTTGTCATTAATAATTCTTGTCATTAATTTGTTATTAATTCTTGTCATTCTGACGCCGAGCGAAGCGGAGGCAGGAAGAACCTGCTTTTCGCTTCCGCGCTCATGCGGGTGCGAATCCTAACCCGATCGTTGTACGTCTCGTTCACGCCTAGAACCCGTACTTCGCCAGCACCGTCTTCTTCTGCTTCCCGATCAAAGCCAGCGCCGCATGCTGTCCAGCCAGCCTCAAACTCAGCCGAACACCTGTGCTCTTATCCCGCAAATTGATCGTCGCATCCTCGGCGCTCTCCGAAGTCATGATGTAAAGCATCGAGTCCTCGAGCGAGATCGGGAAGATCATCACTCCCGGCGAAGCCGGCGAGCTTAACTCGAACATCGGACTGATTCCCGCTTTCTGTGCAACGTAGCTGTACAACGCAGCCGCCGCGTCGGTACCCTCCGCCAGTTCCGCGGGATACGCCGCCCAGAAGATCCGTCCCTTTCCGCAGCTGATCTCCTTGAACGAGGATCCATCGGCGAAGCGCACCGATTCCACCAGATTTTGTTTTTCCTGGTCGAAGCTCATCGGAATGGCACGGCCGTCAATCGTGACCACCGCATTGTGAAACATCAGTGGCTCGACCTCGGCCGCCAGCTTCAATTGCGCCATCCGTGACACGGAGTGCCAATGCTCGTCTCGATCCACTGGACCGGTGATCAGCAGGTTTCCGCCGGCTCCGGCATATTTCATCAGAGCCTGCCAGGCTGCTTCCGTCAATCCCTGGGGAGAAGGCAGGATCGTCAGCTTTGGCGAGCCCAACTTTGCCATTTGATTTTCCGCAATCGCGTACAGCGTCAGGTGATCCTGATAAGCAAGCGCGCGCGCCGCCTGCCGTTGGGCGCTTAACTGCAACTCCCCGAGCACCGAGAACTGTGCTGCCTGCGAGGTGACAATCGCAATCGACGGCCGCTCCGGCGCGCGCAGATGTTCATCCATCGCCGGTGCAAATCCCGCGAACGCGCGCATCACTGCCGCCTCCGGCTTCTCCGTCCCATCCGGACGAATCAACCCGATCGGAGTCTCATTGCTCTCGGTCATGTAAGAGTTCGTGTTCCACAGCCACTCGATTGCGCCCGCCCCTTGCGCAAACGCCGTCGCAACTTTGCGCTCCAGCAGCGAGGCTTCGTGCTCGGGATCGCGGCGCGCAATTTCATCGAGGTTGAGCTCGCGCTGCAGGCCCGTTTCCTGGATCAGCATCGCTTTCTCCGGCTGTTTCGCGAACAGCGAATCCCACAGAACATAATCGTTCTGCCACCAGGAATGATTGGTCGTGAAATCTACGAACTCTCCCCAATACGCCGGGGAAAGACGATCCTGAATCCCACCCTCGTCCTGCCCCACCGTCACTAGCTGCGCGGAGCCAGTGGCGCGCACCGTATCTCGCATCCCGCGAACCCAATCGGCGAAAACCTCCTGCGCGAAAAGGTAGAAATCGTAAACCTTGAGTGAATTGTGTCCAACGTAGGAGCCGCGCTGCGTAAACTCTATCTCCTCCGGTAGCGGAACCGTTCCCTGGACTGAGCTGACCGGCAAGTTCCACGTCGCGGCCAGCGCGTCGCGATCGGGATAGTGCTTGTTCAGCCATGTGTTCCATGCCGCCAATTCCATCGGATCACCGTTAGGCCGCATGGTCCACAAGTGCTGCGAGATGCTCGGCTCATTGATGAAGTCCCATGCAAGAAACGGCACATCGTGAAATCGTCGGACCACGGCGCCGATCAGCGTGCGCTGCCGCCGCACCGCTTCCGGATCGAGATACGGGTTCACGCCGCCCAGCACCTCCGGAAGAAACGCGAAAAAGTTGAATTGCACGGGCAGACCATGCTTCCGTGCAGTCATCAGGTATGCTTCAAGCGTCCGCAGCGTGCCATCGTAAGGCTCGCCGTTCTCGTTGCAGAACTTGTCCCAGCCCGTCCACCACCCGGTCCGGATCATGTTCAAGCCCGCGGCGCGAATCGCGCCCAGATCCTGGTCCCACACATACACATTGGGATACTCGAAATACAACCGCTGCACTTCGCTCGACATATACGTCGTACCCACCACAGCGAACGGCTTTCCATCGCGCTCAAAGTAGTCGCGATTTACTGTGAGGTGCATCCCGGATCGCAAGTACTCCTCATCACGGATCCAGAATCCCGAGCGATAGCGCGCCCGCACCGCGCCATGTTCCACCAGTTCGGCTTCTACCATGTACAGACCTTTGCCGCTCGGAGCCGGCAGCGTGACCGATTCGCCTCCCGCAATGGTTGCGCTCGTCTCATAGCGTTGTGCAGGCTGATCTTCCGGGAAGCTGGCGATCTTCACAGTAAGCGGTGGCGAAACAGTTCGCGTGGCGGTCCAGCCAATCTGCAGCTCGACCTGTTCACCCGGCACATACAACGGCAGCACCGGGCGCACCGTAAACTCCTCGCTGCCCAACAACGCTCTTTCCGCCAGGAGACGAACCACCTGCGCGCCGTCAGCACCCGAAAAAAAATCTCCGGGAAGATTCGCGTTTACAAAAATCCAGCGCCCGCCATCAAACCCATTGCGCAGATGATCAATCTGAATTGCCGGGGCCGCCAGCTTGCGTCCGTCCTTGACTCCCCAGGCAATCGCGTCCACGCGCGCATCGATCGACCCTGCCGCCCCGCCGCGATGATACAAATCGACCGAGCTCAGACGAATCACCGGGCTGTATGCGCTGCTCCACGAGAACTGCGGAATCTGGGTAGGCAGATCCGGATTCTCTCGAAACTCCAAGCCCTGCGATCCGGGAGTCGTTTGGTATTGATCAATCATCAGGGCCCGCGTAAAGCGGACGCTGTAATCCCGCAGATGCCACCCGCTGGCATCACGATAAGCGGAACGTGTGAATGGCCGCCCCCCAATCACCAGCAGATTGCCTCCACGCTGCAGATATTGCTCGATGTCCGCCCAGGCTGCCTCGGGGAATGCTGAACCGTAAGGCAGCACCAGAAGTTGAGTCTCGGCCGATCGCAGCAGGGCGGGAAGTTGCTCGGCGTTGGCGGTCTGCGCTCCCGTCAGCAGGGAAGTACTCTGGTCCTGGCTGGCAGTATCCGCGAAGGGAAATCCGGGCTCACTGAACACCACCGTCCGGCTCTGCGTTTGCGCTGCGGAAAGCACGGCGAAGCCTACGCAACCTCCAAGGCAAAGTGCAAGCGTCCACGGCCTCTTCATGCAAACCTCGGTTCAGATTTAAGTGGAATGCGACGTAGCTGGCGATTCTAAGGGTAGCGAACGCAAACGAATCCTGCCGGCGGACAGTGCAAAGATCGCCGAAGTGTGCCCGATCGTGGAGACAACTGTCAAGTGTAAAGTTAACGTTTTATCTCAATAGATAATCGATTACCTAAAGCGAAAAATCGCCTCGAAAAACTCCTTTCCGATGCTATGATGCATGCGCGCGAGCGCGCTCGGGTTTCAGGTGACCCGAACTCCGCAAAGCCGCGCGCCCCGGTTCACTTCATGGCCATCGCCCAGGTCAACAACTCCCCCGCCGTCTCCCCACCTCCCTCTGCTTCCACCCGCGCCGCTTTCATTGTTGTCACGTCTCTGTTCTTCATGTGGGGATTCGTTACTGCCCTCAACGACGTTCTGATTCCGCACCTCAAGTCAATTTTCGATTTGAACTATGCGAAAGCCAGCCTGATCCAGTTTGCATTCTTTCTTGCCTACTTCATTTTCTCCATTCCAGCGGCGCGCCTCATCGACGCAGTCGGATACAAGCGCGCCATGGTCAGTGGCGTCCTGGTCATGGGGATTGGAGCCTTGCTTTTCCTGCCCGCGGCTGCGGTGCCGTCGTACCTGCTGTTTCTTGGCGCTCTCATGGTGCTCGCGTGCGGCATCACCATCCTGCAAGTGGCGGCCAATCCCTACGTGGCCGTGCTGGGTCCGGCGCAAACCGCGTCCAGCCGGTTAAATCTTTCGCAGGCTTTCAACTCGCTCGGCACCACGGTTGCACCGCTGCTCGGCGGCTACCTTATTCTGAACGCCGCCGCCAAAAGCGTCGACGAGTTGCGTCGGATGGCCCCCGATGCCTTGCAGGCCTATCGCGTCCACGAGGCATCGTCGGTGAAGCTCCCCTATCTTGTGATCGGGCTGGCCCTGTTGGTTCTCGGTTTTTTGATTTCAACGTTTCGGCTGCCTCCCATTCCGGGAGCCGAGCACCACAAGGGCGAGTCCTCCGCGAGTCTCTGGAAATACCGCCATCTCGTCCTCGGAGTCATTGGAATTTTCGTCTACGTTGGCGCGGAAGTTTCCATCGGCAGCTTCCTCATCAACTATCTCGGTCAGCCTGATATCGGCAACCTCTCCGGCAGCACCGCCGCGCGATACCTCACCGCGTACTGGTTCTGCGCGATGATCGGCCGCTTCCTCGGTTCGGCGATTTTGCAGAAGGTCCCAACTGGAAAAATCCTCGGCATCGCCGCGATGGTCGCGAGTCTGCTCGTGTTCGTTTCCATGGCGAGCTCCGGTCACCTCGCCATGTGGGCCATCATCCTGGTCGGGTTCTTCAACTCTGTCATGTTCCCGAGCATTTTCACGTTGGGCATCGCCGAACTCGGCCCTCTCACCGGCGACGGCTCCGGATGGCTCATCATGGCGATCGTGGGCGGAGCCGTCATTCCGCTCGCAATGGGCGTGCTCGCCGATCGTATCGGCCTGCACCATGCCTTCGCTCTCCCGATGATTTGTTACTTCTACATCGTCTACTACGCCTTTCGAGGATCGAAGCCGCTTGTCACCGCCTAGTGCTTTGCCGACTGTCGAATTGCCACACAGAAGGGACGCCGATGCCTGCATCCAATCCTGACGGCTTCGTCATCGGCGTCGATGTTGGCGGCACCAAAGTGGCCGCAGGCTTCGTCGATCCCGCCGGGAGAATCACCCAGCAAGTGCGCAACGCGATGGTGGTCACTCGCGATGCCGCCGATGGATTCGCCGCGGTGAAAGCAGCCATCGACTCGTTGCTCGCAGTGAGTCCCCAAAAAAGAGCGCACGCGATCGGCATCTGTTCGCCCGGCCCGCTCGATCCGGCGACCGGCGTCGTCATCAATCCACCGAACCTGCCATGCTGGCGCAATTTCCACTTAGCCGATGAGACCGCTCGCCTTTACTCGTTGCCCGTGAAGGTTGATAACGACGCCAATGCCGCGGGGCTTGCCGAAACGCTTTGGGGAGCGGGCACAGGCTACCGCAACGTGTTCTACGCCACCATCGGCACCGGCATCGGCACCGGCGTCGTGTTCGATGGCCGCTTGTATCACGGCCGCACCGGAGCCGCCGGCGAAGGCGGACATATGAGCATCGATTACCGCGGACCCCTTTGCGGCTGCGGCAAGCGCGGGTGCATCGAGGCGTTGGCGGCTGGCCCGGCCATCGGCAGGCGCGCGCAACACAAGCTCGCGGAAAGGATCCGGCGAGACTCCATGCTGTGGGAGTTTGCCAAAAGTGATCCGGACTCCGTAACCAGCGAACTCGTCGGTCGTGCCGATGCGGCTGGCGATTCTCTTGCCCACGAGGTCCTGCTTGAGACTGTCGTGCTGCTGTCGGTCTGGTTGAGCAACATCGTCGATTTGCTCGAGCCTGATGTCATCATCATCGGAGGCGGCGTCGCTGCGATGTTGCAGCCTTTCTTCGCCGATATGCACGCGCAGATCTCCGACATCTGCGTGAATTCCCGGGGCAACGAGATCCCACTGCTCCCGGCGTGCTACGGTGCCGACTCCGGCATCGCCGGCGGCGCCGCCCTGTGTGCCCAACCTGTGTCCCGCAGCCTTCCTTCGAAGGCGCCTTCTGCCGTCGTCTCAAAATGATTCACTTATAGCTAAGTTGTTGAAATTCCGTTCCGGCTGATCTCTATCCCCAAAAACGCCCTTCGACCATCGCGCAGAGTGCCCGTAGATTGCGCTTAGAGGCCCAGGGAGGGCCGATCGAGGTCGCGGGTAAGGCGAAGGTCGGTCGACCCCCCAAACGTCTGCTGCGGGGCACCATGACGCCAAACCTAAACTTCTAGCTAACCGACCTGTGTCATGGTGCCCGTCGTCGCGCCCCGCCGTTCTAACCTTCCCCCCCGACGGTGCCCCAGGTTCGCCCCCGTCCTTTGGGCGCTAGCCTGGGCCGGCCCACAGCGAACATAAGCTTCACAACAAAACCAACGACGCGCGACGAAGACCTTGAAAGCGTCCGAGTAGCTCTGAGTACCTCTGCGTACCTCTGCGTACCTCTGCGCCCTCTGCGTTTTAAGATTTTCTCTCCGCAGTACTCCGAAACTCTCTTCGCGCCCTTTGCGCATCCTTTCCGCCCTTTGCGCTTAAAAGCTCTTCTCCGCGCCCTCTGCGGCACCTCTCTGCGTACTCTGCGTTTCAAGGTTTTTTAGAATTGCTCGCAGAACCCGGCCGAATCTCATCGAACGCTACGATCCCTTTTCCCTCCAGCACCGAATAAAACTGATCCACCGCGAGATCCTTGATCGTGTCCACTGTCCCCGATGGCCAGTGAATCTCTAGCCGATCAATCCTGGCGGCCGTGCCCAGCCCGA
>Ga0210384_10001210_pt1 | contig 36028 bp, 31 predicted proteins | sample IncBWH2MmetaG_FD_160574 | JGI IMG/M metagenome (GOLD analysis project Ga0210384, IMG submission 160574) | Forest soil microbial communities from Barre Woods Harvard Forest LTER site, Petersham, Massachusetts, United States - Inc-BW-H-2-M | ecosystem: Environmental > Terrestrial > Soil >...
ATGCATGTTCCCATTCCATTTTCTCCGCCGCTCGAAGATGTAACCGTGCCGACCGGAAAAACCGTGTTCGAGGCGGCGCGGGCCATGGTTAAGCGATCCTAAGAAACAAGCGCTCCTAAAATTTCGTGCCTAAGAGGTGTGCCGTGGGACTGAAGACGCATGGAACGATGGCGGTCGATTGGGAACAACGCATCGACTTTGACCGTCTGCGCCGCGAGCGCCTGGCTCGCGTGAAAGCCGCGCTGGCCAAGTCCGAGATGGGGTCATTGCTCTGTTTCGACATGAACAACGTGCGCTATATCACCGCCACGCACATTGGCACGTGGGCGCAGGACAAAGCCAACCGCTTTACGATTCTGCCGCAGAACGATGAACCGATCCTGTGGGATTTTGGCTCCGCCGCGCGGCACCATCAACAGAACTGCCCGTGGCTGGGAGAACGTTCGCGTCCTGGAATTTCCGTATTACGCGGCGCGATGACGCCGGAAATGGGGCGCGCCGAAGACGTTGCGAAGAAGATCAAGCTGGAACTCGAGATGCGGGGCCTGCACAAAGAGCCCATCGGCGTCGACATCGTGGAGCTTCCCGTCCTCTTCGCCCTGCAAAAAGAAGGCCTCACGATTGTGGACGGTCAAGCGCTGATGTCTGAAGTCCGCATGATCAAGACACAAGACGAGATCGCTCTCCTCAATACATCGGCCATGATGGTGGACGCAGCCTATGACGAACTCTACCGCGCTATGAAGCCTGGCTTGAGGGAAAACGAAGCCGTCGGACTCGTCAGCAAGGTGCTCTACGATCTCGGCTCCGAGTATGTGGAAGCGGTGAACGCCATTTCCGGCGAGCGCTGCAATCCCCATCCCCACGTTTTCTCGGATCGTATCCTGCGCCCCGGCGACCCCGTTTATTACGACATCCTGCACTCCTACATGGGCTACCGCACGTGCTATTACCGCTGCTTTACTGTGGGTTACGCGTCACACGCCATGGTGGATGCTTACAAGCGCTGCCGTGATTATCTTGATGCGGCGATTGAACTGGTGCGGCCTGGGCGAACGACGGCGGAAATTGCCGCAGTCTGGCCCAAAGCGCAAGATTTTGGCTTTCCCAATGAAGAAGCAGCCTTTGCCTTGCAATATGGGCACGGGATCGGCCTGGCAATTTGGGAGAAGCCGGTGATCAGCCGCTTGGTCTCATTTGAACATCCGCTCGAGATCAAGCCTGGCATGGTGTTTGCGTTGGAGACATTCTGGCCCTCAACCGACGGCTGGAGCGCGGCGCGCATTGAAGAAGAAATTGTTGTCACCGAGACAGGGCACGAAGTCATCACGCGCTTCCCCGCGGAAAAATTGCTGGTGGCTGGCGCTCACTACTTCACGGTGGACGGGCCGCTGCCCACGACGCGCGAACACGAATCCGCTCCCAGCCAGCACGTGAAAGACATGATCGCAACGAGTGCTAAGGCGGAACAAATCAGTTCCAAGAAGTAGGAAAGATTCGGCTTAAATCTATGGCGATCAGCATTGTGATGCCCGCTCTCGAAATGGCCCAGGAAACAGGCAAACTCGTTTCCTGGATCAAGCCGGAAGGCGCAACCGTCGCGAAGGGGGAGCCGATTCTGGAAATAGAAACCGACAAGGCCGTGATGGAGATTGAGTCTCCGGCAGCAGGTGTGCTCGCGGGAATCAAGGCACACCCGGGCGACGTGGTTCCCGTCGGCCAAATCATCGCCTGGATCGTAGCCCCCGGCGAAGTTCCCCCTATGGAAGAGACGCAAGCAGCTTCCGGACGGAAGCTCTCGTTAGTTGCTGCTCCCGTCATTAGTTCCGCAGCTCAAACTCCTGAAGCACAGACGACTTCTTCCGCAACAGCGCCGGGGACACACGAGATCCGAATTTCTCCCAAGGCACGGCGTTTGGCAAAGGAACGCGGCGTGGATTTGAGTCGCCTGCGCGGATCCGGCTCAGACGGCGAAATCACCACAGCCGACGTTCTTGCACAGGCGGACACGCCGAGCTCGCCCACTCCCGTTACTTCACCCGCTACTTCCGCGCCCATGACTTCAATCGCGCGGCTCATGGCGGAACGCACAACGCAGAGTTGGACTACCGTACCGCATTTCTTCGTGACGCGGGAGGTTGATGCTGGTGCACTGAACATATTGCGCGAACAGTTGCTTCCTGGTATTGAGCGAACACACGGCGTGCGCCTTACACACACGGATTTGCTGGTGGCGCTGGTAGCGCGCGTACTGGCGCGGTACCGCATCATGAACTCCAGTTGGGCCGGTGACCACATTCGCATGAACCCCGACGTGAATATCGCAATCGCCATGGCCGTGGGCGAGGGCGTAGTTGGAGCCGTCATTCCCAAGGCCGATGCGGCTGCACTCCCGGAGATCGCGGTGCAGCGGCGGGATCTATCCGAGCGCGCGCGTGCTGGACGCTTGCGTCCCTCCGATATTGCGGGCGCCACCTTCACCATCAGCAATCTGGGCATGTACCGCGTGGATTCCTTTACGGCAATCATCACGCCTCCGCAAGCGGCTATCCTCGCCGTCGGTAGCATTACGGATCGCGTAGTGCCGGTTGATGGCCGGCCCGCGATTCGTCCTATTCTCAATCTCACATTGTCCAGTGATCACCGCGTCGTAGATGGCGCGCGGGCGGCAGATTTTCTGGATGCTCTGGCCGACGCCATTCGCGAACCGAAGAAACTTTTGACATAAGGCCCAGACAGCCACCGAGCTTGTCCCTTTTTTTCTTCACCCCTCCCAAATCCCCAGGCACCTTCTCAGCCATCCCATGCCAGCCAATTCCGATGATATGAATAAGTATTCTCCTCGAATTGTTTTCATAAGGAATACGAATCTGTATGGCAAAGCGCGTTAGCGTCGACGGTTGGCTTTTTACAGTGACCTTGTTGTTAGTATTCGTTGGGCTGGTGATGGTGTTCAGCGCATCGGCCGTCATGGCCAAGGAGCGCTTTGGATCGGCGTCCACATTCCTGTTTCGCCAGTTGGCGTGGGCAGTGGCCGGACTGCTCACCATGCTGGCTTTGATGCGCGTGGACTACCGCCACTATAAGCATCCAGCACTCGTGTTTTCCACAATCGGAACTACCACGCTGCTATTGATCGCAGTCTTTTTTTTGGACCGTTCGCACAACACGCACCGTTGGATCCGCTTCGGCAGCTTCTCGTTGCAACCTTCAGAATTGGCCAAGCCCGCGCTGATCCTATTCCTCGCATTCTTCCTGGAGAACCGCTTCAAGTCCATAAGTTCGAATTCGGGATTGAATTCGATGGACGACATTCGTAATACGCTGCTGCCGGCCGCCGTGCCCGTGGCAGTGTTCCTGGCGCTGATCGTCCTCCAGCCAGACTTGGGCACTGCCATCGCCTGCGCCGGAATTGCCGCGAGCATCTTCTACATCGCCGGACTTCGATTGCGCTATTTCGGATATTCGCTGCTCGCGGCCTCGCTTCCTCTCTACTATTTGCTCTTCCATGTAAGCTGGCGCCGTGAGCGCATGTTGGCCTTCATGAATCCCTTCGCCGATCCGCAGGGACGTGGCTTCCACATGATTCAATCGCTCATCGCGGTCAGCACCGGTGGTTTGACGGGCGTCGGCCTGATGGAAGGCAAGCAAAAGCTGTTTTATCTCCCCGAGCCGCACACAGACTTTATCTTTGCCGTAATTTCCGAAGAGCTCGGACTGATTGGCGCGGTCTTTGTCGTGACGCTCTTCGCCATCTTCCTGGTTCGTGGCGTCCGCACCGCACTAAAGATAGAAGACCCATTTGGGCGGCTGTTGGCCACCGGAATCACCTGTATGGTCTGCCTGCAGGCCTTCATCAACGTAAGCGTCGTGCTGGGGCTGTTGCCCACGAAAGGCATTCCGCTACCCTTCGTCTCTTATGGCGGGTCATCGATTTTTGTCATGCTGCTCTGCGTTGGCGTGCTGCTCAACATCTCGAAGCAGATAGAATAAAGCTCCATGCGAGTGATTCTGGCGGGAGGCGGAACCGGCGGACACGTCATCCCAGCGCTTGCCATCGCCCGCGAACTGCAATCCCGATACTCAGCGGAATGTTGTTTTATTGGAACACAGCGCGGCATTGAGACGCGTCTCGTGCCGGCCGCCGGATTCCCTCTTCAGCTAATTGAGGTGGGCGCGCTCAATCAGGTCAGTCTAACAACGCGCATGAAGACGATGCTGGGACTGCCAGCGGCTGTGTGGAGTTCCCTGCGCATTCTCCGCGACTTCCGTCCCGACGCGATGATTGGCGTGGGCGGATACGCCTCCGGTCCAGCGATGCTGGCTGCGGCGCTGCGCCGGGTACCCAGCGTGGCCTTCGAACCCAACGTGGTCCCCGGCTTTGCTAACCGTATGGTTGCGCCGTTGGTCTCGGCGGCAGCCGTTCATTTTGAAGACACGAAAAAATATTTCCGCAACTGCCACGTGACCGGTGTTCCCGTACGCACCGAGTTCTTCCAACTCCCGCAACGCGACCCTACCTCGCCGCCAACTTTGCTGGTCTTCGGCGGCAGTCAGGGTGCGCACGCCGTCAACCTCGCTTTCTGCGGGAGCATTGCCAGTCTCCGCCAGCACATTCCAGAAATTCAGGTGATGCACCAGACGGGCGAGCGTGATTTTGACGAAACCGTCGCCGCTTATGAGAAGCTTGGGATGCCTGCCGCCTCGAAAATTGAAGTCTCGAAATTTATGGACAACATGCCAGCCATGTTCGCGCGCGCCGATCTTGTCGTCTGTCGCGCCGGCGCCAGCACGGTGGCAGAGATCGCGGCGGCGGGAAAGCCTGCGGTCTTTGTTCCATTTCCCCGAGCGGCGGACGATCATCAGCGCCGCAATGCCGAGGCCATGCAAAACGCTGGCGCCGCAGTAATAATCGAAGAACGCGACTTGACCCCGGCGCGGCTGGTCGATACCGTGGTGGAACTTTTCTCGGATGCAACCAGGTTGAAGGCGATGTCCGCTGCCGCCCGGAAGATGGCGCATCCCAACGCCGCCCACGACATTGCGGAGCTGGCCGTGAGCTTGATCGATCGAAACTCGAAACCTGAAACTCGAAACTAGCTCTTATGTTCGCTAAAACTCTACGTATCCATTTCGTCGGCATCGGTGGGATCGGCATGAGCGGCATCGCCGAGGTGCTGCTGAACCTCGGTTACAAAATTTCCGGTTCGGATCTTAAAACATCGGCGGTAACGAAAAGGCTGACGGAGTTGGGCACAACGATTTTTGATGGCCACAGCCCGGAAAACATTTCCGGGGCAGACGTGGTCGTCACCAGTTCCGCCATTGCGCGCGACAATCCCGAGGTGATCGAAGCCGCTCGCCTGCATATCCCTGTAATTCGGCGCGCGGAAATGCTTGCCGAACTGATGCGGCTGAAGTACGGAATCGCAATTGCCGGCATGCACGGCAAGACGACAACCACTTCGATGGTCGCGACCGTGCTGGCAGCGGGCGGACTCGACCCCACGGTCGTCGTCGGCGGACGCGTTGATGCCATGGGTTCCAACGCGCGTTTGGGCAAGTCACAATATCTCGTTGCCGAAGCCGATGAGAGTGATCGTTCGTTTCTGAAACTCTCACCCATTCTCTCCGTCATCACCAATATTGACCGCGAGCACATGGACTGCTATCGCGACATGCAGGATGTGGAAGACACCTTCGTCGAGTTTATGAATCGAGTGCCGTTCTATGGCAAAGTTGTAACCTGCGCTGACGATGCCGCATTGCGGACGCTGTTGCCGCGTGTGAAGCGGCGCGTAGCCACCTATGGAACGTGCAAGGAATCGGATTTTCGCGTGCAGATTCTGGACGCTGTACCAGACTGGAGCTCTGCACGCGATGGAGCCCGTGCGCTGAACCGCTTTCGCGTGACATATCGTGCCCAGGATTTGGGCGAGTTCCAGTTGCACGTGCCCGGTCAACACAATGTCCTGAACGCAACTGCAGCGATTGCTGTTGGTATCGGCCTGGAGGTTTCTCCCGAGCACATTCGCGAGGCGCTGCGATCATTTCGCGGAGTCGACCGCCGCTTTCAGCAAAAAGGCATCGCGCGCGGCGTAACCGTGGTGGACGACTACGGGCATCACCCAACTGAGATTCGCGCCACCCTGGCTGCCGCGAAACAAGCCGGGTTTGAGCGCGTTCACGTCATCTTCCAGCCCCACCGCTACTCGCGCACACAATTGCTTATGGAAGATTTTGCTTCGGCATTCTCCGACGCCACGTCCGTAGCCGTGCTCGATATTTATGCCGCGAGTGAAGCACCCATCCCAGGGATCACGGGCGAAGTGCTGGCGCAGCGGATTCGTGAACGAGGCAAGCGTCCAGCGCAGTACGCCGCTTCATTCCCGGATGCCGCCACTGCTGCAGTCAATGCCGCCAGCGCAGGCGACCTGATTCTCACACTCGGGGCAGGCAACGTTGCGCACATAGCTCCGCTGGTCCTGGAACTTCTAGTCTGAAGCACGGAGTACTTTCGCTTTATCTTCTCCTTCCCCAGTAAACATGCGGGTTCCATGCACCCCACTTGTGTGCCGAGTACCAACTTTCTCTCTCCGCAATCACCGGAAAAATGTTTATAGTTGTGGGACTGGCGATTCACCAGCGACAACCCATGGCGCGAAATTTCAGCGCAGTGTTGCCGCAGGAAGAAACTGCTCCCGCTCACGAGGAGTTTCTTCGTCCGGAAATGGATGCACGCTTCACGGACCTCGACGAAGAGGATGGGACTCCTTTTCTTCGAAAGCAGAAGCGCGTTCCGGTACGCCGCGGCCCCCTTCCCAAGAAAACAACCAATCTACTGAAGTGGTTCGCGCTCGCATTCGCTGCGCTGGCACTGCTCGGTGTGGCCTATACCTTCGTCTACCGCTATGGCGAACGTTCCTGGCGTTTCCGAGTCGAATCCAGCGATCAAATCGAAATTGCGGGCACGCAAAACGTAACGCATGCTCAAGTAATGGAAGTGATGGGCAGCGACATTGGACGGAATATTTTCTTCGTCCCGCTGGATGAACGCCGCGCGCAGCTTGAGCAAATCCCCTGGGTAGAATCCGCGGCGGTCATGCGCTTCGTGCCGAACCGGCTCCAGGTGGACGTGCGGGAACGCACACCCGTGGCGTTCGTGCGCGTAGGTTCTCACATTGGGCTGATCGACCGCTCCGGACATATCATGGAGCTGCCCCCGCATAACAAGACGAAGTATTCCTTCCCGGTAATTGCGGGCACTCGCGATACGGAGCCTCTTTCCACGCGGGCCGCGCGCATGAAAGTCTACAACGAGCTCGTGCGCGAACTGGATCTCGATGGAGGACATTATTCGTCAGAGCTCAGCGAGGTGGATCTTACCGACCCCGAAGACGCTAGAGTACTGGTTAACGATCCCTCGGGGGACGTGCTTCTGCATCTGGGTTCCGTAACTTCCGGTTCTGGAAACTTCCTCGACCGCTTCAAGCTGTACAAGGCGCATGTCAGCGAGTGGCGGCAGCAGTTTGAAAAACTCGACTCGGTCGATCTGCGCTACGAGCGCCAGATCGTTGTTAATCCGGACCTGCGGTCGCCGGTTCAACAAACCGTGCTATCACCGTCGGCTGCGAAAGCCGCCGTGGCAGCGGGTGTTCCGGCAATGGCGATTACGGCAGCAGCACTTGTGAAGCGGCAGCAGGCAGCTGCGAAACCTCCTTCGGTTGCCGCGAAAACGGCGCTAAAGACGCCGGGGAAAGCGCAGGGAAAAGCGCCTGCCCCCAAAGCAAAGCCAGTTGCTAAGGCACGGAAGCCGGTCGCGAAGAAGACTGTGATTGCGAAGAAGCCGCCAGCTTCCGCCGCGAAGAGCGTGAAGCCCGCGAGCATCAAGGCTTCCGCGCCCAGCGCATTGGCTCCCGCTCCGCCGCACCAGATCCTTGCCAGCGGACAGGCAATGCCCTCAACCGCCGCAGCTCGGAACAAATCGTTGCCGAACGGCGTTGTGCAGAACAGCGCACCGTCCAACAAAGCGCCAAGCCAGACAACGAACCAAACACTGAGTCAGTCAACAAGCACATCGGTCAGCGGCAAACCACACGCCGCGATTCCGAAACAGTGATGTCAGGGAGTGAGCTTTTGCAGAACGATCTATTGATGAACGCTGCGGCAAGCAAATGAATTTGGCAACGATGACTAACGCAAACGACAACTTGATCACCGCCATTGACCTCGGAAGTTCAAAGACCGTCGTGCTTGTAGCCGAGGTCACGGGCAGCGGCCTGCGCTATCGCGGGCACGGCGTCGCCGAGTCGCGCGGCTCGCGTAAAGGTGTCATTGTCGATTTGGAAAAAGCCGCAGCCTCCATTCAACGGGCAGCGGAGCAAGCGGAGAATTCCGCCGGAGCCGCCGTCGAGCACGCCATCGTCGGCATCGGCGGCGCGCACATTCGCGGCGTAAACAGCCAGGGCGGCATCAGTCTGGGCCTGCGCGCGCGCGAAATTACCCGCGAGGAGATTCGCCAGGCTGTCGAAAAGGCTCGCGCCATCGCGCTGCCAGCCGACCGCGAAGTGCTGCACTTGCTGCCTAGGGAATTCGTGCTCGATGGTCAAACCGGCATTCACGACCCGCTCGGCATGATGGCTACTCGCCTGGAAGTTTGCGTCCACATTCTTACGGCGGCTACCAGCGCGGTACAAAACGTGGTCACTGCGGTGAACCGCGCCGGCGTTGAGGTTCACGACACCGTTTACGAGCCACTAGCTTGCGCTGATTCCGTGCTGCGCAGCGATGAGCGCGAAGTGGGCGTTTGCCTCGCCGACATTGGCGCCGGATCGACGGAGATGATCGTCTACCACGAAGGCGCGGTGGTGCACTCCGCCGTAATTCCAATTGGCGGCGACCACTTTACCAGCGACCTCACCGTGGGTCTGGCGACTCCCGGAGCCGAGGCGGAGAAAATCAAGCGCATTTACGGCAACGCTGTGGTCACGCTAATTCCCGAAGGCAATGAAGTCGAAGTCCCGTCGGTCGGAGACCGGCCGTCGCGCATGGTTGCACAGCGTTTCGTAGGTGAAATTCTGGAGCCACGGGCGCGAGAGCTTTTCGAAATGATGCGGCAAAACCTGCGCCAGTCGGGATATCTGGATATTTGCTCGGGTGGTTGCGTCCTCAGCGGCGGCGGCACGCGGCTGGCCGGAATCCTGGACGTTGCCGAATCCACTCTGCGCCGCCCGATAAGGCTCTCCTGGCCCACACCCATGGCGAAGATGCCACGCATCCTGGCCGAGCCGGAGTTCGCTACGGTACTCGGAATGGCGCTGTATTCGCATCGTGTGCGAGTAGCCCGCGGCATGCAGGATGCCCGCTGGAGCACCCGCCTCAAAGCCTTCTTCGGAAGAAAGGGCGCGTGATGAGACTCCCCTGGAGCCAGCAAGTCTCTCAACCCGGTCGTCCAGGCGGGTGCCCAGTCCTTGTCGCGTTCTTTGCGATGGGGCGGGGATTTTGGTAGCGCAGCGCTTCAGCGCTGCGATCAGGAGCTGTTGAATTGCGGCTTTAGCCGCTGAGGTAAGTCGCAGGTAACGGCTAGGAAGAATTCAGAAACGCGAGGACAAGCAAATGAGCAAACAAGGAAACATCCGCATCAGCTTTCAGGATGACGCCCGCAACGATGCCAAGATCAAAGTGATTGGCGTAGGCGGAGGCGGCTGCAATGCCGTGAACCGCATGATCGACGCCGGTGTGGAAGGCGTTGAATTCGTCGTGGCCAACACGGACCTGCAGGCGCTGCGCATGTCCCGCGCTGCCGTCAAGATCCAGCTCGGAGTGAAGCTCACGAATGGCTTGGGCGCGGGCGCGAACCCGGAAGTTGGCCGCAAGGCCGCGCTGGAAGACTCCGAAAAAATTATTGAAGCCCTCGAAGGCGCGGACATGGTGTTCATCACCACAGGCCTTGGCGGCGGAACTGGAACCGGTGCGGCGCCGATTATCGCTTCGCTTGCTAGCGAAATGGGCGCGCTCACAGTTGGTGTGGTCACCAAACCCTTCGGCTTTGAAGGCAAGCGCCGCATGCAGCAAGCCGAGCGTGGCATGGCGGAACTGGTCGACGCCGTTGATACCATGATCGCCATCCCCAACGAAAAGTTGCTCGCGGTCGCCCAAGATGCCGGTTTCTTCGAGTCCTTCCGCATTGCCGACGACATTCTCCGGCAGGGCGTGCAGGGAATTTCGGACATCATCACGATTCCGGGAATCATCAATCGTGACTTCGCTGACGTGAAGGCCATCATGGCCGGCGTGGGCTATGCGGTCATGGGCACGGCAACAGCTAGCGGTCCGCGGCGCGCAGCCGAGGCAGCGCAGAAAGCGATTGCCTCTCCGCTGCTCGAAGCCGGTGCGATTGACGGTGCGCGCGGCATCTTGATCAACGTGACCGGCGCTGCCTCGCTCAAGCTTGCGGAAGTGAATGAAGCCTCCATGATTATCCAGAGCGCCGCCCATGAAGATGCCAACATCATTTTCGGAGCGGTTCTCGATGACAAAATGCAGGACAGTGTGAAGATCACCGTGATTGCGACGGGCTTCAAAGATATTCCGCGCTTCCACACGCGCGAGCAAAGTTTCTCCAGCTATTCCGCACCGATTATCGTTCGCGATGCTCCGGCCTATTCCGCGCCAGAGCCAGAGATGCAGCCCGAACCCGTGTTCGTGCCGGAGCCGCAGCGAATCATGTCCGAGCCGGAATACGCCGAGCAGTTCTCTGGCGCGCCATCTGTTCTAGGAATGGAAAATACACAGGCTCTCGCCCCCGCTTACGAGCCTCCTCCAGCCTACGAACAGTACGACCAGCATGACCTGGATGTGCCTGCGTTTATGCGGAAACGATCGGAAATCATGTAGATTACTGACTAGGTAACCTAGTGATGGTTACTTTCGGGATGTTCTTTTCGTAACTTCCCTGTAAGTTACTGTATAAAAATGACTTGCATGAGTTGCTCTTAGTGGAACAAAGGTAATTTTCTCATTGCCATAGGCCCTTAACGACCGTAGGATGCATTCAGTGCGCTAAAGTGGTTTCGCGCGGTTAGCCGTCGTAAGCGAATCGTGCATCTAATTGACACTGCTTGATTTACGGGTGAGGAACGATCAGAACGCATGAAAAATCATTGTAAGCTATTGCAGGGATTGGTTTTAACCCTGATTTTCTCGGTTCCAGTGGTCTCTTGGGGAGCGCATGTCAATACACGCGCGCTACCTCCACGGTCGCGTTCGAAGATCACGGAGAGTGCAAAAGCGCGCCGTCGCATCAGCCGTCTGCGGCAGGGCCGCCGGTCGTCTTCCGCAACCTCCAGCACAGCCCGGTTGAGCAGCCGCCATCATCGCCGGTACCATGAACGCTTCTTCACGAGTTCGTACGCGAACGACATCACCAACGGCGATGTTATTGATGGCGAAGACCTTACCGTGCGCGACGCCGCGATCGACGCCCTCGGCAACATGAATGGCACGGTCGTCGCAATGGATCCAAACAGCGGGCGCATCCTGGCGATGGTGAACCAGAAACTGGCGCTGGCTGCCGGCGCGCAACCGTGTTCCACCATAAAAGTTCCGGTGGCGCTGGCTGCTCTGAGCGAAGGCATCGTCACCAAGGACACGGAGATACCCTTGGGGCGGTACTCGTCCATGGATATGACGACGGCGCTGGCGCGTTCTAATAACGCATATTTTGAAGCTCTGGGCCGCAAACTCGGCTTTGCGCGCGTGCATCGCTACTCGCAATTGTTTGGACTGGGAGAGCTAGCGGGCTACCAGATCGAAGGCGAACATCGCGGTGTGTATCCCGCAACCGAAATTTCGGCCAAGTTGGGTGGCGTGGGGAAGATGTGCTCGTTTGGAGAAGGCATCTCGATGACGCCGCTGCAACTGGGCGCGCTGGTCTCGGCGATTGCCAACGGAGGCACGCTCTACTACCTGCAGCATCCGGAGAACGCGGAGGAAGTGGCGGATTTTGAGCCGCGCACCAAACGCGTATTAAAGATCAGCGATGCGATTTCTGAAATGGCGGACGGACTTTCTGGCGCGACGCACTACGGCACGGCACGCCACTTGCGTCTGAACTTCAGTGAAGAAGAGGTTCTGGGCAAAACGGGAACATGTTCCCATGCCGGAACGCGTTTTGGCTGGTTCGCCTCCTACGTAAATACGGACGCCGGGGATATCGTGATCGTGGTCTTCCTGCGTGGAGGCCGTCCCACCTACGGTCCCAAGGCCGCGGAAATTGCCGGACGCATGTACCGTGACCTGTACGACCACAGCTTCTTCACCGCAAAAGCCGCACCGCCGAAACCAGCTGGGGACAGTGTGTTGCCGAGCACAGTCTTGCCAGCCACCGTATTGCCGGATAAAGAACAGTAGTAGGGGCTGACTCCCTCGGGGCGAACACCTCGATCTTATAAAGTTCGAACTACACGCGTCGCCTGCCCCCCTCGGCTGCGCTCGTGGCTTCGACAAAAACCGGGCAGGCTTCTGAAGCCGTGTCTTATCCGTACCAATTCATGAAACCCCTGCCGCCCCCACGGCGGACGAGTCTGGGATGCCGTAAATCACAGCCTCACTTGCGCTCACGCTACAATCTGCTATCTGCCTTGTGATGTGGGCAAGAATTCCATGCAAACAAACGCGCGGCCTGAAGGACCAACTCGCACTCTGTTTCGCCGCTACGGGGTCGCTCTGTTTTTTGTAGTCACGGCTTTTGTTCCGACGTTGTTGCTCCAGCGTCTCTTTCCGTACCCCTTCGTGTTCCTATTCTTTGGCGCGGTCATGGCCAGCGCCTGGTTTGGGGGGACCGCTGCCGGACTTTTGGCGGTCCTACTTTCCATAGTTCTTGTTGATTATTTCTTCGTGCCTCCAATCTATTCGTTCTCCATCAGCGCAACTGCGTATGCATACTTTGCTGCATTTGTGGCGTGCGCTCTGGTTGCGAGTTGGGTAAGTTCTGCGAAGAAGAAGAGTGAGGAAGCGCTCAAGGAAGCCCTCGACCAATTGGAGGTCCGGGTGTCCGAACGGACGGCTGAGCTAATGAAGACCCAAACTGAGCTCGCTCACCTTGCTCAGGTTTTGAGTATGGGAGAACTCACGGCTTCCATTGCCCATGAAATCAATCAGCCGCTGACAGCGGTTGTGACACACGGGCACGCCTGTGTCGAGTGGCTTTCGGCGAATCCACCAAACCTGGAAAAGGCACAGCAGACGGTTCAGCGGATCATTCAGGACGGCACGCGTGCCGGCGCCGTGCTCAGCCGAATTCGCGCGCTGTTCAAGAAAGAGGCGCCTGCGAAAGATTGGCTCGATATCAACGAAGTTATTCACGAGTTGACGACGTTTCTGCGCGACGATGCGATCCGGCGCCGCATTGCGATCCGAACCGACCTTATCCCAGGCCTGCCGAAAGTTAAAGCGGATCGCGTTCAGTTGCAGCAGGTCGTGCTCAATCTCATGATGAATGGCATGGATGCGATGGCGGAGACGACCGATCGTGCCAAGGAGCTACTCATCAACGCGCGCGGCGACGAGTCAGAGATAGTGGTTCGGGTCGAGGATTCCGGCATGGGACTCGACACCGAAGCCGCTGATAAAATCTTCAACCCGTTCTTCACAACGAAGCCTCATGGTATTGGCATGGGCTTGTCGATCAGCCGGTCGATTGTTGAGTCCCATGAGGGCCGCTTGTGGGCATCGCCTCGGCCTTCCGGCGGTGCCATCTTCCAATTTACACTTCCAGTTCGTCCGCGAGACTCCGATGGCTGACGCCCGACCCACCATCTTCGTTGTTGATGACGACGCCTCCGTTCGCGATGCCATCAGCAATCTCCTCGAATCAGTTGGCCTGCGGGCCAAATTGTTTGAGTCGACGGAAGCATTTTGGAAGGCGCCGCGTCCCAGCGCTCCAAGTTGCCTGGTGCTCGACGTGAGGCTTCCCGGCATCAACGGCCTCGAATTCCAGGAGCAGCTCGCAAAAGCCAATGTGTCCATTCCGATTATCTTTATTACTGCCCATGGCGATGTCCCAATGACCTCGCGCGCGATGAAGGCAGGAGCCATCGAATTCCTGATGAAACCGTTCCAGAAAGAAGAGCTTCTGGCAGCCGTTCATCACGGGCTCGAGCGGGACCGTATCCGCCGCGATGAGCAAGCCGAGATCTCCATCCTGCAATCGCGAGTCGAGCAGCTCACATCGCGGGAACGAGAAGTGATGGACCTGGTGGTCACGGGTCTCATCAACAAGCAAATCGGTGGCCAGCTTGGCTTGAGCGAAGTCACGGTGAAGGCTCACCGCAGCCGCGTAATGCAAAAGATGGAAGCTGCCTCCCTGGCCGAGTTGGTCAGAATGTCGGACAAACTCCAGCCCCGCGGCCGCAGATAGTTTACTTCTGATCTGTTGAATCAATTCTTTTCATGGCTTTCAATACCAAAGGATAATTGTGTTCCAGCTGCCAACTGACTAGCGTGGGCTACATGAGTACCTCGCTGGGATGGTCGGTGTACAGTGGATCGCCGGCGGCGGTTCGCGCCGATGTGGTTTTTCTTCACGGTCTTGCAAGCCGAATGGCTGCGGAGGTCCCTTTCGACGAAGTACTCAACGAAGTGGTTGACTTTGCCACTTCTGTGGTCACGTGTGACTCGTGTTTTGTTTACCTCCTGGACGGGGACGAGCTGGTGTTGCGGGCCTCGAAGAACTCCCATCCGGAAGCCGTGGGTAAGTTGAAGCTGAAAGTGGGCCAAGGGATTACGGGCTGGGTCGCCAAACATCGGCAGCCCGTTGTAGTTGCGCGAAATGCCGCCTTGGACCATCGTTTTCAGTTTTTCAACGAACTGCCCGAAGATCGTTTCGAGGCTTTCTTGTCGGTGCCTCTGTTGAGCCGGAGCCGGATGGTTGGAGTCATCAATTTGCAGAACATCGCCGCACATGACTACAGCGAACGCGAGATCACGTTACTTTCGACCGTCGGTTTCCTGGTGGGCGCTGAGATCGAGATGGCACGTCTGGAGAAAGAGAAATTGCAGCTGACGGATCGACTGGAACTGAGAAAACTGATTGAACGCGCCAAGGGCATCCTTCAGCACGACTTGAAGATTAGCGAGCAGGAGGCATACCTCATGCTGCAGAGACAGAGCCAGCACCGGCGCAAATCCATGAAGGACATCGCAGAAGCAGTGACGTTGAGTCATGCGGTCAAACGAGGCTGGTCATAGTTGTGCGAACGAGAGTGTGCGAACGAAATATCTCCAAAAGTCGCCACGATTCGATGTCTTCTGTTATGCCGCCGATAAAAAGTTTGAATTTGACTTTGTAAGTACGAGCAAGCAAGATTCAACTTCAAGGTTGATGTAGGTAGTGGAAGTTGTTCCCTCCTTTCGACGCCGAAAAGAGGCGATTCTTTGGCACGATGCCGTGCCGATTCAACAGAAAAATTGTGGTTATCTAGCGGCTTGCTAGGCGGCTGTCCACTCAGGGTGGGGTGCGTTTCGCGCAAGCGATCGCCCCCGTCAGTGGACGTGTATCTGCCACCACGTCGAGTAGAGATAAGTAGTTCTTACGGTTTCGTTACCGCGGCGAGAGAGGGAGAACGAAAAACATGAAGCAGTTATGGGAGGCCACCGATTTCGTTCGGAATTTGCATCGACGCCTGCGCTTTGGGGAACTATCGCGCGAGCCCCTCAAACTTCTGCGACTGGAATTGCGGGGGGACGAAGCCGAGTGCGAATGGATGGCCCGCCCGGCCGATCCCTGGGATGCCGATCTGCCGCCTAGTGTGGGCGAGCATCACGCTTCCCTGCAGGCCCTGGAAGACTCGTTGGCTGTGCGAAATCTGCTGTTCCACGCCATGCCCACACTCTCCAGCGCAGTGTTCCGAGTCTACCGGCAAGTAGAAGGCGAACACGCCGAACTAATCATTACCGGCACAGTGACGCGCGAAGACCAGGCGGCCGCCAACGTTTGCTCCCTTGCCATGCGGGCGAAATTATGCGGCCTGAAGTTCTGGCTGACCGACGGAGTTTTGGGAACGTTCCATCCGGAGGGATACGCCGGGAGCTGATGAATAGAACTAAACACGAGTTGCTCGAATTTGTTTGAACGGCCGCGAAGCCGAGTAGCTGAGAGCTTAATGCAAATCAAAACTTACAACGAAGGAGCTGTGACATGACTGTCATTGCCAAAGAAAGAAAGAAGCTAACTCTATCCCAGAAGTTATCCCGCCTGGCCTCGCGACTGCGCGAGCCGGAATGGCGCCGCTATGGGGGAACTCTGCTTGGCGGCAAAATGCTGGGCATCGGCCTGGTTTTGCTGCTCATGGTGGTCGTCTCTGGAGTTTTCTTTACTCATGTGCACGCACAAACTGCCGCGCCGGAAGTAAAGGCTGCCGACGTGGTGAATCCGGTTAACACCGCATGGACCTTGGTGGCTGCCTTTCTGGTTTTCGGCATGCAAGTCGGTTTCACGATGCTGGAAGCCGGTTTCTGCCGTTCGCGTGAAACCGTGAACGTGCTCGTGGAATGCGTAGTGGATACCTGTCTCTGCGGCATTCTCTTCTACGCCGTCGGTTTTGCCTTCATGTTTGCTCACGGCAACGGATTCATCGGCTATCACTGGTTCTTCCTACAGAACGCGCCAGCGACCTATGAAACTACCGGTGTAGCATTCCTGGCGGTCTGGATCTTCCAGTTCGCTTTCGCCGATACCTGCTCGACGATTACTTCGGGCGCAATGATCGGCCGAACCGGGTTCGTCGGTGACTTGCTTTACAGCATCTGCGTCACCGGCTTTATCTATCCCATCATCGGACATTGGGCTTGGGGACCGGACGGCTGGCTGGCAAACATGGGCAGCGCCGGAAATTTCTTCCCTTCGCTGGGTATGGGCTTCCATGATTTCGCAGGTTCAACGGTTGTCCACACCATCGGAGGATTTATCGCGTTGGCCGGCGCCATTGTCCTTGGTCCGCGGTTGGGCCGCAAATTCAAGCGCGACGGGGGCGGGCCGATGTTGCCGCATGATCTGACTATCGCCGTCAGCGGTGGCCTCATTCTTTGGTTCGGCTGGTACGGGTTCAATCCCGGCAGCACGCTCTCGGCCATGGATTTCGAGGGCATCGGTCGCGTCTCCGCCAATACAACTCTGGCGGCTTGCGCCGCAGGTCTCACTTCGATCATCTACGGCTACTTCATGACCAAGAAGTGGGATGCCAGCTATACCACGAACGGATTTCTGGCCGGGCTGGTAGCCATTACTTGCCCATGCTATTGGGTCAGCCCGACAGGTGCGGTCCTGCTTGGCGGCATCGCGGGAGTTCTAGTCATTCTGGGAGTTGACCTGCTGGAATGGCTGCGAATTGACGATCCCATCGGCGCAGTGCCGGTTCACGGCTTCTGCGGTATCTGGGGAACGCTCTCACTTGGTCTGTTTGCCTGCGGCAGGTATGGGGCGACCGGGCCTATCGGACCTGACAACTCCGCACCGCTGACAGGACTCTTCTACGGCGGCGGATTGCAGGTGCTTAAAGCCCAAATGATCGGCAGCGCGTGCATAACTCTCGCCACCTTCGGCGTTGCCATGGTGGTCATGTACCTGGTCAACGCAATCGGGATGCTTCGCTTGCCGGCAGAAATGGAGGCCTACGGTATGGATCTGCACGAGCACGGCATTTCGGCTTATCCGGAGTACGTCATCTCGGCTCTCGGAGCGCCTGGCGGTATGCGCCAGGAACTCCCTTCTTCAGCCACGGCTAAAAACCCCGTGGCGACTGCGACGCCCCTGTCGCATATCGCCAGTTGAAGAACGGCCGAAACCCAATCAGCAGGAGGCAGAGCACGCTCTGCCTCCTGCATAGCGAATCTCTATTTACTGTGAGGACAAAAGATGACAAAACTCGAAGCGATTGTGCAGCCCAACCGGTTTGAGCAAGTTAAGGAAGCTCTCATCGAACTCGGCGTCGACGGTATGACTGTCTCGGAAGTGCGCGGCCACGGACGGCAAAAAGGGCACACCGAGACCTATCGAGGCCGGGAGTATGAAACCGATCTTCTTGCCAAAGTAAAGTTGGAACTCGTACTGGAAGACAAACTCGTCGATCCCGTGATCGACGCCATCATCAAGAATGCCTCCACCGGGAAAATCGGCGACGGGAAAATCTTCCTCTACAAAGTGGAAGAGGCCATCCGTATCCGCAACCAGGACCGGGGCGTGGCTGCACTCTGACTCGTGCCGCCGGGCCCCAGAACATCCAGCTTCCGTCACATCTGCGGAAGCTGGACTCCTGAATCGACCTAACTCAGAATTTCCTTAACGGCTTCGAGCGCCCGCCCCTTGCGCGAAACGCGAAAGGGGCGGGCGGCCCGATGTTCCAGTTTCCGATATTTCTCGCTCAACCGCGCACGTGAAGCCGGCAGGTTAAATCACCGGCGTCCCTAGGGAAGCTGGGCTTGGATCCACAGTCACCACGGTATTGAATAGAGAGTTCGGGACGAGTGTATCCCCGCCCGTGGTGGAATCCGTGAAAATACCGAAGGCAGCCTCGTTGATCGTGTTTTTAGTGACGATGTTCCCTCCAAAAGAGTTCTGATCGAGAATCCCGTCGGCCCCCAACTCGCTGAAACTGTTCGATTGTACGACGTTGCCGGCGCAGAATTGCAGGACGACGCCCCAGGTCGTATTGCTGATCCTATTCCCATTGGTCGGAGTGTTGAACACGCTTAGCAACCAGATGCCAACGGCGGATGGAGAAGATACCACGGTGTTCTTCGAGATGGTTGCCGCCGTAGTATTTAGCTGAACTAACAAACCAGCTTGATTCACAGTCGAAACGGTGTTGCCGGTCACAACCGTTTGGTTGGCGGTATCCATCGCCACTCCATTCAATCCGGCGGTCTGAATGTTATTGGAAGCAACGTTGGCTTTGCCTCCTGCAACAACGATCCCGGTAAAGTCAATGTTGTGGATCTGGTTGGAGCTAATGGTGGCGAAAGCTGTATCGGAAATGACGCCCTCGCCCACGCCACATCCGTGCTCGTTGCGAACCGACACGTTTTGGATTTTTGCGGCAGAGACCCCATCATTGGAAGTCCCCACGTTGTAAACCACAATCCCGGCCTCGCGGACTGCACCCGGTACGCAGTTGCTCCCGGTGCCATCGACGGTGAGATTGCTGACCGTGACTCCAACGGTGTTTTGCACGACGAGCTGTGCGGATACCAGCCCAAAAGCCGTGGGCGCATTCGCATTCAGGATCAGGCCGCCTCCAGGCACAGTAATGACGGCGGCGTTTCCGGTTCCATCTGTTACTCCCTTCAGGGTGAGTGGCTGGGTTATGGCAACCTGCTCGGGATACGTTCCCGGACAAACCAGTACGGTACTGCCAAACGGAACGGCACTCACCGCTGCCTGGATAGTTGTGAAATGCACGAGGCCCGGCTGGCAGGTACTTGGCCCGACGGCAACATTCGTTGATGCCAACAGGCTCTGTCCCTGCAGGCCCACGAACGCCGCTAGCGCGACGACCATAATGCGTGAAATTACTTTCGGCGACATATACGTTTCCTCCCCTTTTGTTTTTTGTCTTGTTGAATGTTGGTACTCACCACAGGCGGGCGTAGAGACAAACGTAGGCCTGCAAAGTGGCGGGGCCTCATTATCTGCCGACCGGAAAGAATGTCAACAAAATTGGCAGCGGGGACGGAAGATGCAAACTCTTGCAGCTATTGCGCGAACGGGCAGTATCCCTCAATTCTTCCCTTTCTCTTGTATTCGTTTTTTGTTCGCTTTTGTGTAGAATGATTCTCCCTGAGGATGCTCCGTGCCGGAATTCGTAAATTGGCTTTTTCTGGACTTGAATTCGTATTTTGCCTCGGTCGAGCAGCAAGAGCGTCCCGAACTGCGCGGGCAGCCTGTCGCCGTAGTGCCGGTCATGACTGATAGCACTTGTTGTATCGCTGCCAGCTATGAAGCCAAGGCTTATGGTGTTCGCACCGGGACGATGGTGCGGGAAGCACGGCGGTTGTGCCCAGCCATCGAGTTGGTGGAGGCTCGGCACAAGCTGTATGTCGAGTATCACCACAAAATTATTGACGCTGTGGATCACTGCATTCCGGTGACGAAAGTAGTATCCATCGATGAGATGGCGTGCCGGCTGATGGGACGGGAATGCGTGTTGCCGAATGCGCTGGAGCTTGCCGCGAAGATCAAACTGGCTATCCGGCGCTGGGCAGGCGATACGCTGCGCTGTTCGATTGGACTGGCTCCCAATCGGTTGCTGGCGAAAATGGCTTCCAACGTCCGAAAGCCCGATGGTTTGTTCGCGATGACGTTGGCGCAGCTCCCGCGCATCTTGTGCCGCTTGCAGCCGCGGGATGTTCCTGGCATAGGTTCGCGCATGAACCGGCGGCTGGAACGGCAAGGGATTCTTACGATGGAACAGCTCTGCGCTCTTTCTTCGTCCCAGATGCGCAGTCTGTGGGGTAGCGTCGTGGGCGAACGTTATTGGCATTGGCTGCGCGGAGAAGATTTTGAAGGGCAGGAAAAATCCCCGCAGCGGAGCGTAAGCCATCAACATGTGCTGCCGCCGGAATTGCGTACACGGGACAAGGCGGCGGCTGTTATCCAGAAATTGATTTTCCGCGCCGCGTCCCGGCTTCGCCGCATGAAGATGTGGGCCCACGGCTTCTCGGTATACGCCGGGTTCTCGCTGCGCCACCGCAGCGGGTGGGAAGCTCATGCGCGCATCGTGGGCTGCCAGGATGCCATTACCCTGGTGGAGATCTTTCGCAAGATGTGGCAAGACTGTCCTGACGACAAGCCATCGTTTGTCGGGATTGCGCTGTACGATTTGGTGCCGGATGAGGGGCACACGTTATCGCTGCTGGGAGAAGAAGAGAAGCGAGGGAGGCTGTGCCAGGCCATGGACTCCATCCAGGCGAAGTATGGCGGGGGCGCAGTATATTTAGGAGGATTTCATCAAGTGCGGGATGCGGCTCCCGTGCGCATCGCGTTTACCAGCATTCCGGATTTTGATTGATCCTGTTTTTGAGTTCTCAGCACATGATGTCGGCCCTCAGGGGCTAAAGCCCGCATTTCTTATGGCCCTGGGCGGCACGGCTGAAGCCGTGCCCTACCCAAAACCCTCTACGAGACCCAGTCCAGTTTCTAGTTCTAATTTACCTTTGCCTTCCGTGCTTTGATCTCCTCTAGGAGAATGCCGATTTTCTCCTGCTTCTCCAGTTTTTCCAGGCGGTCTTCCATATTGTCTCCGCCGACGAGTTCGGCCTTGGCCTGGCTGACGGCTTCCGAGCGCGAGACTTTATGTTTGATGCGGTCGAAGGCGGCGGCTTTGGAGCCGTCTCCGGCAGCGCCCTGTACATCGCTCGCCTTGCTGACGGCGCGGGCGCGGCGATGCTGGGCCAGGAGCAGATCGCACTTGGCTTGAGCTTCGGCCTGTTTGTGTTCCAGTTTGCGAAGAGCGTTCTTCAGGCTCTCCACCTGCATTTTCTGGTCGGTGAGCTGCTCTCCGAATTTCTCGCTCATTTCGCTGTAGCCCATGGAACGCTCGATGGCGGCGCGGGCGAGATCCTCCTCCTTCTTGTCGACGGCGAATTCGGCGCGGCGCATCCAGTCGGCGGCCTTTTCTTCATTCTCTTTTTGCTTCTTTTCAAGGAGGTGCTGGTCGGCTAGGGCCAGCGCCACCTGGGTTTTGACTTGCAGAAGCTGGTTCTGCATGTCGATGATGACCTGCTTTAACATTTTTTCCGGATCTTCGGCCTTGTCAATCAGGTCGTTGAGATTCGCCCGGACTAGTGTGGACACGCGCTCGAGTAGTGCCATTTGGGACTCCTTTCAGTACTTAGCGCCTTCCCTCAGGGGCTGAAGCCCCGAAAGTTTTGGCGTTTCCGGCACGGCTGAAGCCGTGCCCCTTCAAAACAGAACCATCCTTACCGAAGGGGGCGAGACTTTGCTCGCCCCCTTTCTTGTTTATTTATTCACAGGCGGTGCTTGCGGCGGCTTTCCAGACTTTTCTGATTTCTCGGACTTGTCGCCGATCTGTCGTACCTTGCCGAGCAAATCGGTCATGCTCATGCCCGAGAGTGTTTCGAAGAGCGCTGGGACCTGAGCAGCCATCCTCGTGATGTCACCCGTGATTTTATTCATGCCGGCGGCACCATCGTTGCCTGTTGAGATGACCGTGATTTTGTCCACGTTCGCCAGCGGCGCCGCTAGAGCACGGACAATTTCGGGCATGCTGCTGAACAACTTGTCGATGACCGCGGCCTGGTTATATTCCTGGAACGCTTCAGCCTTCACGTTCATGGCCTTGGCTTCCGCTTCACCCTTCTTGAAGATGATTTCGGCTTCGGCTTCGCCCTGCGCCCGAATGGCTGATGCATGGCCCTCAGCTTCGGCGGTGAGACGTTGCTTTTCGGCAGCCGCCAGCGTTTCGATACGTTGCCGCTCGATCTCCGCGCCCTTTAGTACAGTGGCGATGAGTTCTTTCTCGCGGCGATTGATTTCCGCTTCCTGAACCTTGACCTGGCCTTCTTTCTCTACCTGCTGCACCCTGACCTGTTCGGTGATGACTTGCTGCTGCATGATGTTGGTCTGAATGTCATAGGCTTTGTCGGCTTGTGCTTGCTGCTTTTTCGTGACTTCGAGGTACTGCGCCTTTTTCACTTCCAGATCGCGCTGCGACTCGGCTTGTTTCGCCAGGGACAGCGTTTCCGCCAGAACCCGCTCCTGATCGGCTTGCGCCTTGGCAACGGCCGCTTCGCGAGTCGCTACCGCCCGACGGATGGCCGTGTCGCGCTCGGCTTCGGCGGTGGCCACGTCAGCATCGCGCTTGATGCGTGAGATGTCGGGCCGGCCCATGTTGACGATGTACTCGTTCTTGTCGCGTACTTCTTTAATCGTGAAGGAGATGACTTCGAGGCCCATCTTGCTCATGTCGTCGGCACAGGTGGAACGCATGCGATCGCCGACCATCTCCGGCTGCTTCACGATTTCTTCCACCGTGAGCTGCCCGATGATGCCGCGCAGGTGCCCTTCCATCACCAGCCGGATCAGGTTTTCACGCTGGTCGGGAGTTTTGGTTAAGAACTGCTCCGCCGCGGTCAAGACTGACTCCGTGTCAGATTTCACTTTGATCTGCGCCACGGCTTCGACGGAAACCGCAACACCTTGCTTGGTGTAAAGATCCTGTTGTGGTGCGACGTCAAAGGACATTAGCTCCAGCGAAAGCAGACGCCAGTTTTGCACCATAGGCCAGACTAGCTTGCCGTGCCCTTTGACGACACGTGGGCCACCCATTCCATAAACAATGATGGCTTCGTTTGGTCCCGCTTTACGGTAAAGGTTGGCCAGATAACTCATCAGCAATAGGATGACCAGTACTCCCAAGCCGATAAACACCCAGAACTGCATCGAACTAAACATATTGCCTCCTAAAAGAAATCCTTCTAAATTCATTCAAAGCGCTAGCGCACGGCTCCGGTCAGCACATCCAGATCGCGAACGAGTCGCTGCGGCTCGGTGTGACCGAGGAACACGCTACCGCCGCTCGTGGCAATGCGAACGCCGGAGTTACACCACACATACGCCCGATTCTCGCCCAAACCCCGGATTCCATAACCACCCAGCACGTTCCAGGAATCCTCCTTATAGTCGCGGATCTGCTCCTTCGGGATCGAGCGCAGCCGCACGCCGAGTGTCCGAATCTCAAGGCCTGCATATGTAAACCGATAGTGGAAACCCAACCATGCGAAAGCGGCAATCAGCACAAAAATTAAACTGGTGAACCCGAGGATAGGACGCGCCCCAGAACTCACGATGCGAAAAAACAACCAGCCCTGGACCAGCATCGGCAGAAAAAACACGGCCGCTAGAATAGGGGAGCTGTGAACCTCTTCGGCGACAACATCGCCCTCCGGCAGCGCGACGCCACGTTTTGCCACAAGGGACACCACTAAACAGAGAATGATTCCTGCAGAGAACACGCCGATCACGGGCGTCACGCGAATCGGCGCTTCCTTGAGATTGAATGCGATGATCTGTTGCGTAATCGCGATCAAGGCTCCGAAAACCATATAGAACAGACCGAGAATCGCCCACGAGCTGACATCCGGCTTGCGGATGCGTGACAATGCGAACGTCGCCACCAGGAGTAACGGCAGTAGCGGGATCAGCGGATACACGGCTGCGGTTTCGCGGGACATCCAGCCGTTGGGCTGCCCGTTCGCGCCGAAGTGGGTCGCGACACTCAGCGGGAGGCGATCCCATACCAGCCGGTACTGCAGAAACATGATGAGCGGGGCCTGCCAGAGCAACCCGATCGCGACTTGGAATTTGCGCTGCATACAATTTTCCTTGAGGCGCTTCCCTGTGGGGCTAAAGCCCCGGTTTTATGCGGTCTTGATGACACGGCTGAAGCCGTGCCCTACCATATCAGCCATTTATGAAACAATTCCTAACTTGCCCCTCGCTCCTTGTCGCTGCCATTGTTTTCGCCTGCCATTTCATCCCACGTGCGCACGTAGGCGAGGCCTCGTTCGTAGCGTGTCACGATCACTTCTGTTCCCTTATCGATCGCGATGCCTTCATCACTGCGGGCACCGCAAGTGCGACGCGTGCCTGCCTGGGAATAAATCAGTTCGCCTGTGCCACCTTCGCGGATTGGGTTGGAGAGATAGCCGAGCACACCTTCCATGCGAAAATCCGCGGGGTCCAAGGTCTCGTCTGGTGACATCAGAACTTTAGCCATGAAAACGTAGATGATGAACGCTCCCAACAGACCAATCGCCACCGCTGTGGCGAGTCCCGCCCAAAACCAAAGGGTCGAATAGCGCGTGAGCAGAAATCCGGTTCCGCCAAACCAAGCAAGAAACGCCGTGAAGGTAACGAAGTTAAAAGGCGAGACCCCACCTGCCTTCCCAACCGACTGAGCGTGCCCAGAACCATGAGCTGCCCCATGGGCCGCACCATGCCCTAAACCATGACCCGCGCCGCCACTGTGCCCTCCATGAAAATGGAACGGAAGGTGCATATGGACGCCGAGGAAAGCAAACAGGCTGAGCACGAATCCAACCACGAAGCAAACGAGATAGAAATCTGCCCAGGTCATCGCGAGCCCCTCTTTCTAGTGGTTGTGCTGCGTACTCTAGCGACGGGGCGAGCACCGGGTTCCGGCTTCAGCGCTTCGAGAAGACGCTCCGCTAATTCCGGTGTGTCGAGAATCGCACCCATCAAAATGAAACAGGAGCGCGTATCCGGGTGTCGCGCCATTTTGACCATGACCTCGGCAATGTCGTGGTCCGTGCGGAAAAGGTCAGCCCCTTGCAGCAGCCAGATATCGAGACGACCTTCGGTGGTGCGCAGGTCGGAGGTCAACTCTGTGTGGAAACCTTCGGGGTCGTCGACCAGGAATCCGGGATGCACTTTGAAGTACTTTGCCAAAAGGGCGCGTGTGTCATTCGTCATGTGAGGCCGTTTGCCGCTTTCAATCTGTGACAGATAGGACTGGCTAATGCCCTTCTTGTGACCGGCGCGGACATCGCGCACGACTTCGGCCTGGGTCAGCGGACGGCTGAGGCCACGAAGGGAGCCTTCGACCTCACGCAGGTAACGAAGTTTGTCGCGGAGCTTCATATTGCAAATCGGAATTATGTTATTGCTATTTGCAATATATGTCAAGAGGTTGATTTCCAGCAGAATCAAGAGGTTAGAAGAAAGGAGACGAAGTCAATGTCAGGGGCCATCCAACAAGACGCTTCTTGTTGCGCCACGAGGGTAACGAGGGATATTCAGTTCTCGAGCATTCCTAAGGAAATTGCAGATTCCTCGTCGCGGTCGCTCCTCAAAATGACAAGTTCTATACCTTATGTTTTTTGTCGCTCCAGACTACAGCCCGGCTTCGATCCGGGAGCGGGGATCGAGCAGGTCGCGCAACGCGTCTCCGATGAAATTGAACGACAGCACAGCGAGCATCACGGTGGCGGCGGGAAATAAGACTAAATGTGGCGCGTCGAACAAGTGGACGCGGGCGTCGTTGAGCATGGATCCCCAGCTCGCGGTGGGAGGCGGAACGCCGAGGCCAAGAAAACTCATGGTCGCTTCCGCCAGGATGGCGCCTGCCAAACCAATGGCGCTCTGCACGATGACCGGTTGAATGATGTTCGGAAGAATATGGCGAACGAGGATGCGGACGTCGCCGGCTCCGAGAGCGCGGGCCGCCTCGACGAATTCGCGCTCGCGAACAGCAAGGATCTGGGCACGAACCAGGCGAGCGTAGCCGATCCATCCGCCGAGAGAGAGCGCGAGAATGAGATTGAAGAGACCAGGTCCGCGAAACGCAACGAAGGCGATAGCCAGCAGGATGCCAGGAAACGAGAGAAAAGCATTCATCACAATGATGTTGATGAAGCGGTCGAGGAGGCCTCCGTAGTAGCCAGAGACCGAGCCAACGATGAGTCCGATCAACAGCGACAGGGATACGACGCTGCCTCCGACCAGCATGGAAATGCGCGCGCCGAAGATGATGCGGGAAAGAATGTCGCGGCCAAGCTCGTCGGTACCGAACCAGTGGGCGGACGAAGGCGTGGTCAGCCGATTCGGTAGGTCAATGTGCGCGGGGCTTTGCGGCGCGAGGATAGGGGCAAACAGAGCGCAGCATACAAAGACCACAACGAGCAACGCTCCCACGGCGGCGAGGGGGTTGTGCTGCGCCAGGCGTGGGAGCGAGATGGTTGCGGCCGCCATGTCAATCAAAACCTATGCGGCGAGGATCCCGGCAAAAGCTTTCTTGTGATACCAGAACTGCACGGCCCACAACACGACCACAACAATCGCCAAGGGCAGACCTTCCGGCGACATCAACAAATGGAAAAGGAAAATATTCACGATCACGGGGCCAAGCAAGGTCAGCGCCAGTGGCACGAACCGATTCACTAGCAGCAAGGCGCCTCCAATGAATTGAATGCCCGACACGATCAGCGCGTAGTGCGTAGTCATCAAAATCGTGGCAAAGGTGGTGGCCGTGCTCGGAGGCATGGGCGGCATGGGGATGAAATGCAAAAATCCGTTCGCACCAAACACCACAAAGATGAGCCCAAGCAGAATGCGCGCGATCAACGCTACGATTTTCATGTTTTCTCCTGGAAGCGGGGATGTCAACCAAAGCGCCGATTATAACGCTATTGGCGAATTCTTGGATTCACGGCCGAGTACAGCAGGTCGGTCAGAAAGTTGACGGCCACGTAGGTCGCGCTAATGGCGAGGATGCAACCCTGGACCAAATAGTAGTCACGGTTAGAGATAGCCTGAATCGTAAGGCGGCCAATGCCGGGCCAGGAGAAGATGGTCTCCGTGACAATGGCTCCGGCGAGGAGCGCGCCAAACTGCAGACCGAGGACTGTGATTACTGGGATCATGGCGTTGCGCAGTGCGTGGCGGTAGACGACGACGTTTTCAGAGAGTCCTTTGGCGCGAGCGGTGCGCACATAGTCCTGGCTCAGCTCTTCCAGCATGGAGGTGCGCACCATGCGCGTCAGAATAGCAGCCAGCGCTCCCCCCATGGTGACGGCGGGCAGCACGAGATGCGCGATCGTGCCGGAACCGGAGACGGGAAGCCATCCCAGCCAAATCGAAAAGATGAGAATCAGGATGGGGCCTAGGGCAAAGTTCGGGAAGGACAACCCGAACAGACTGATTACACTGAGAGCACGGTCGTCCCATTGATTGCGGCGCTGGGCTGAACGCACACCGGCGGGAAGCGCCAGCAGAATTGCGACGAATAGCGCCGCCAGCGTCAACTGGAGGGTGTATGGGTAACGCTGCACAACCAGGGAGCCCACACTCTGGCTGTAGCGGATGGAACGGCCGAAATCGCCGTGCAGCACGCCTTTCCAATAATTCCAGTATTGCTGGCTGACCGGAACATCAAGTCCATAGGCGTGGCGAGCGGCGGAGATATCGGCTCCGGCGGCACCTTCGCCCAGCATCTGCTGGATAGGATCGCCGGGAACGATGTGGATCAGAAGAAACACCACGGACACCACAAGCCACACCACCGGAATCATGTAGAGCAGGCGTTTGGCGAGGTATCGGAGCATCTTTAATTTGATTAACACCATTTAGTTCGCATCATGATAGTTAGCATCACTTGGCTAGCATCGGGTTTGTTGGAGCTGGAGCTGGTGGCGCCGTGGCAGTCGGAACCGGCTGGACCTTCTCAATCCTCACTTTGGCGATGCGGTAGGCTTCCATCTGTTCGACGGTAAAGCTGCGGCCTTCGAAAACAAAACCGTCCCCGGGTTTCGGGATGCGCTGCATTTGCGCCATCACAAAACCGGCTAATGTTTCAAATCCCTCATCGCGCGGCAATACGACTTCGTAATCCGATTCGAGATCCCGCAGGCCGGTTGCGCCATCGAGCACAAGAGATCCGCTTTCTTCCAGAACAGGCTCTTCCGCCAAGGCATCAAACTCATCATGAATCTCGCCTACAAGCTGGGCAACGATGTCTTCCACCGTAATCACGCCCGCAGTGGAACCAAATTCATCGACGACCACAGCAAGGTGCCGCTTGCGCTCCTGAAACTCCACCAGAAGCTCGGAGAGAATCTTGGTCTCCGGCACTACAAGCACATTGCGCATGATGCGGCTCACCGACATCTGGCCGAGGCGCGCGGCCGCGGAGTGGCCGGGTGGAAGACCGATCTTAAGGCGCATCCAGCGCATGAGATCGCGGGCATAGAGCACGCCCACGATGTGCTCCGGACCGCGCTGTGGGTCATAGACCGGGATGCGGGAATGGTGTTCCTCGCTGACCCGCTTGAGCGCCTCCTCCAGCAACAGGTCGGCGCGAAGCGAAAAAATATCGGGGCGTGGGACCATCACCTCACGCGCCGTCAGGTTGTCGAGTTCCAGCGCGCGATGAATCATGTCTTCCTGGAACTCGGGAATCTGCCCGAAGCGGCGGCTGGCGGTAACGATCAGCTTGAGTTCATCGGGAGAGTGCACCGCGCCCTTGCGCATCTCTCGCGAGCCAAAAAGCCGGAGCACCACTCCCGCAGAACGGCGCGTGAAGAAGAGAAACGGGCGGGCAAAGGTGAGAAAGACCTCCATGGGAGCTGCCACGGCCAGAGCCACTCGTTCAGCCTGCTGTAGCGCCACAGTCTTAGGCACCAGCTCGCCCAGCAGCACGTGCAAGTAGGTGATACAGGCAAATGCCACACCGACGGCAAGGGCGTGAATGCTGAACCTTGAGTGTGGAACCCCGACGAGAACAGCCTCCATCAGATGCGCCAAGATTGGCTCGCCCACCCAGCCCAGCGTCAGACTCGTGAGGGTGATTCCAAACTGCACGCCGTTCACTACGTCGTCGAGGTTCTGATGGAGGCGGAGCACGGTCCGAGCGCCGATGCGGCGGGCTTCAATGAGCTGGAGGACGCGGGTTTCTCGAATGCTGACGAGTGAAAATTCAGCGGCCGCGAAAAAGGCATTGGCTGCTACAAGCAGAAAGATCAGAAACACCCGCAGCAGCACAAAGGTGACCATGGGTAGGGGTAATCTTATCATTGCAAAGGACAATAGGAGGTTATTCCGCCAGGAGGCACTAGGGCCTGGCGAGCGAGCGGGGTTGCTTTCCTTTCTGTTATTTGGCGGTCTAAGCCTGTGGAAACCAGGAAACCGAAACCCAGGAACTAATCGCCGAGCGCTTACGTATCATTAAAGAGAGCAAGGCCGAAGAATTTTGCAGCAGGAGGCTCCACAGTGGCAAACGGAAATGGAAGCGGGAAAAAGAAGAGCCGTAAATGGCTCATCATTGGAATCGTAGCCGCAGTCGCGGTGACCTTGACTGCAATTACCCTCTACGCGATGAGCGGTGGCACGAAGATTGATCCCTCGAAGCTCGCCAAGGTAGAGCGGGCGGATTTGGCCAAGAGCGTAGTGGCGACGGGCAAGGTGGAGCCGATCACCAAGGTCGAACTGAAATCCAAGGCCAGCGGCATTGTGCAAAAGCTTCGTGTGGATGCCGGAGACAAAGTGAAAGTTGGCCAAGTGCTGGCTGAGCTCGACCGGGAGGAAATTCAGGCGCGTGTCTCCCAGGCGCAAGCGCAACTCCAAGCATCCGAAGCCAACATGAAGGCGGCCGTTGCGGATTTGCAGCGCGCTAAAGTGGATGCCGAGGCACCGGATGTTCCTCTGCTCAAACGCGCGTACGAACGCGCCCAGAACATGGCGAAGGATGGCGTGGTTTCCGCCTCCGCGCTGGATGATGCGCAGAAGAACTACGAATTGGCATTGAACAAACAGAATGTCTCGAAGGCGCAATTGATCGTGGGAAATGCCAAGGTTGGACAGGCGCAAGCGCAGGTGGAGCAAGACCGCGCCAATCTCAAACAGCTCGATGAACAGCTGAACTATACCGAGATCGTTTCGCCGATTGACGGCATCGTGCTGTCGCGCGATGTGGAAGTCGGTGACGCTGTCAGCTCGATTCTTGTGTTGGGATCTTCCGCGACTCTGGTCATGACGCTGGGCGACACGAGCGAAGTTTACGTCAAAGGCAAAGTCGACGAGAGTGACATTGGCAAAGTGTATTTGGGACAGCCCGCTCGCATTAAAGTCGAGTCGTTTAAGGACAAGACTTTTACCGGCAAGGTCACCAAGATTTCCCCCATGGGCGTGGAGAAAGATAACGTCACCACATTTGAGGTTCGCGCCTCCATCAATAACCCCGGGGGTGAACTCAAGGCCAACATGACGGCAAACGCCGAAGTGATTCTCGAAGAACACAAGGGTGTGTTGCAGATCCCAGAGGGAGCCCTGATCTACGACAAAGACAAGAAGTCTTCCGTCGAGGTACCCGATCCTAAGGGCAAAGACGGTAAGCGCAAGGTCGCGGTGAAAATCGGGATTTCCAACGGCGCCAAGACCGAGTTATTGGACAATGCCTTGAAAGAAAACGACCAGGTGGTATTGCAGTAGCGTTTTCGTTTCCTGCAATGAGAGATCTTCAGGGTGCGTGCGCATTGCGCTCCCAGCATGGCTGGTCATGAACCTACGAGATACATTGCGCCAGACACTGGCTGCGTTCCGCGCTCACAAGATGCGCAGCTTCCTCACCATGTTTGGCATTGTGTGGGGAATCGCTTCAGTGATTATTCTCGTGGGCCTGGGCCGTGGTTTCAGCTCCGATCAACACGAGCGCATGAAGTCTCTGGGCAAGGATCTCGTCATCATCTGGGGTGGGCGCACCAGCATGCAGGCAGGTGGACGGGCTGCGGGCCGCGAGATTCAGCTAACCATCGACGACGCGCGCCTCATCCGCAACGAATGCTATCTGGTCAAAGACGTGAGCCCCGAATTGCGACGGACCGTACCCGAAGTCAGCTCCTTCAACCAAGCCAACCGGGGGGTTTCCGGAATTTGGCCTTCGTACCAGGATTTCCGATCGCTCAATCTCGCGGAAGGGCGATTGCTGACGGAGGAAGATGAACGGGAAGGACGACGCGTGGTGGTGCTCGGCTCGGCAGCGCGCGATCAGTTGTTCAGCGGTCAACCGGCGATTGGGGAGTCGATCTCCATCCAAGGCGTTCCGTATACCGTCATCGGCGCTTTGGCCAAGAAAAAACAAAACTCAAACTATAACGGGCCGGATAACGACCTGCTGTTCGTACCCTACTCGTCCGTGGCCCGCGATTTTCCGCCACCGGCCAAGGAAGGGATCACGCGTGGATACCTTGACAACATCGTGTTCGAGGTGGGCGATCCTGACGCACACGAAGAGACGGTACGGCAGGTCCGGCGGACGCTCGGCCGCGTACATCACTTCGAGGCTCTGGATAAAGACGCGCTGTTTATCTGGGACACGATGGATGGGGCCAAGCAGCTCAAGAGAATTTTTGACGTGATCACGCTGTTCTTCGCGTGTGTCGCCATCATGACGCTGTGCCTCGGCGGCATTGGCGTGATGAACATTATGCTGGTGTCGGTAACCGAACGGACACGGGAGATTGGAGTGCGCAAAGCGATGGGTGCAACTAAGCGCGACATCTTGAAACAGTTTTTTGCCGAGTCAGCAATTTTAACGATCGTAAGCGGCGGCATTGGCCTAGGCATTGGTGTAGGACTTTGCGTGCTGATGGCGCTGGCGCCTCTACCCGACTTTGTGCCGAAACCTCAGGTTTCCGCGGTTTCGGTTATCGCTTCTGTTTTGACGCTGTCTCTAATTACTTTCACCGCAGGGATGTACCCGGCGCGCCGCGCCGCGGAAATGGAACCAGTGGAGTCACTACGATATGAATAAACTCAACTCGCGTTTTGTCGTCGTTTCCCAACTTTGCCTGTTGGCGCTTTTGCTGACTGGCAGCTCCAGTGCTTCGGTCGTGGGAACTTTTGATCGCGCGCTCACCGTCACCGGTCCCGTCGATCTCGAAGTGCTCACTCACTCCGGCGACATCACTGTCCGCGGCGGACCGGCCGGCATGGTCAGCATCCACGCCGCGATCCACGTCGGTAGCCGATGGCTTACTGGCTCGCACGATAGTGAAGTTCACCAACTGCAGCAAAATCCGCCGATCCGGCAAAACGGCAACAGCATTCGCATCGAATACGCGGACTACCAGGATATCTCGGTCGATTACGACATCACCGTTCCTACCGAAACTGCGGTGCGTACTCACACCGGCTCGGGCGACCAGACTCTCAAGGATCTGCGGGGCCGGATCGAGTTGGAGAGCGGCTCTGGCGACCTGCGGCTTTCCCACCTGACCGGTGAGATACGTTTCCGCACTGGCTCGGGAGACGTACGGTCGGATCAGTTGTCTGGCCCAGTTTATGGACGCGCCGGCAGCGGCGACCTGGACATTGACCAGGCGGGCGTTGGCGATGCCGACGTCGAAACGGGTTCCGGCAACATTCACATCAAAGGCTTGTCTGGCGGTTTGCGCGCCAGCGCAGGCAGCGGCGACATCACGGTTGCGGGAGATCCCAAAGAGTCGTGGCGGGTTCACGCCGGCTCCGGGAATGTGCGTTTGCACGTCCCCTCTGAAGCTGCGTTTGATGTTGACCTCTCCACGAATTCCGGAGACGCCACTGTTGACCATCCAGTCGTAACCACGGTTCAGGGCCGGGTACAGGAAGGACACAAGTCGGTGGTCGGGAAGGTGCGAGGCGGAGGTCCACTGCTTTCGGTCCGCACCGGATCGGGCGACGTTCACGTCGAGTAGGCGTACTCGACTCGACTCGACTCGACTCAACCCACGTCATGTTCCTAAAAGAACTCATCTCGCAAGGCTGGCTTTCGCTGATGCGGAACCGGCTGCGTTCGCTGCTAACGATGCTGGGCATCGTCTGGGGGCTGGCTTCAGTGGTCCTGCTGCTGGCCTTCGGGCAAGGACTTGGTGGAAGCGTGGCTATGGCATTCAACAACGTCGGCCACGAGGTCATTGTGCTGTGGCCGGGGCAGACTAGCCTGCAGGCGGGCGGGCAGCGCGCCGGAAAGAACGTCCAGTATGAATACGAGGACGTGCAGGCGATTCGGGATGAAGTTCCCATCGTGAAGGCCACCAGCGCCGAGATCGACCGAGACTTTGCCTACAAGGTAAACTCGCGCGTCGTCTCAATCTCGACGCGCGGAGTGGAGATGCCGTACGGAGAAATGCGGCGTTTGGATATCGACGATGGCCGCTACTTCACCGAGGCCGATTTCGGCGACCATCGACGCGTGGTCATCCTGGGCAACAAAGCTGCACAGCGCGTGTTTCAGGGCGCGCCGGCCGTGGGACAAAACGTCAGCATCGGAGGTCTGGATTTTGAAGTCATTGGCACTCTCCGCAACAAAATTCAGGATTCCATGTACAACGGTCCGGACAACGAGCAAGCCTTCGTTCCCTATCACCTGATGAGGGACTTGAAGGACTTAAAAGATCCGGATGAGATCGTCTTCCAACCCACATCCGCGAATCTAAACAAGAAGGCGCTGGCAGCGGTGCGCGAAGTCGTGGCGCGCCGGCACCATTTCGACCCGAAAGACGAAAAGGCCACGCCAGAATGGGATACGGTGGAAGGCGCCGAGCAGATCAACGCCTTTTCTATTGGCCTGCAGGCCGTGTTGGGGCTGATCGGCATGGTGACCCTCGGCGTGGGCGGCGTGGGCGTGATGAATATCATGCTGGTTTCGGTGACGGAGCGCACGCGGGAAATCGGCTTACGCAAAGCGCTGGGAGCGCGGCGGCGTCACATTCTGGTTCAATTTCTGCTGGAAGCTCTCGTGCTCACGTTCCTTGGCGGAGTCGTGGGCATGGCCGTGGCTGTGTTTCTGACATGGGTCATCCCGCCCATGCCGCTGTATGGCGAACTGTACAAGACGGTGAACCATGAAGGTGATATTTTCCTGCGCGCATCCGGCAGCGTGATGATGATCTCATTCACGATTTTGGCTCTAGTGGGAATGATCTCGGGCTTCTTCCCTGCCCTGAAGGCTTCGCGCCTCGATCCGGTGGAAGCGCTGCGGTATGAGTAACTTCTGTTACTGTTAGATTTGTTTCTTCTTTAGGTCAGCTTTACTCCTTCGCCCCTTCAGGGCTGGGACGATTCCCACTTATCCCCACGGCTCACGCCGTGGGCTTTGTTCTTGAGCCGGATCCGTCGCCCAGCCTCAACCCTGTCGGATCTCAAAATATTCCCTTGACTACCGCCCAACCCGGGAGCACAATTCGCCAATCCGCCTCTCCGAGGAGCAGTTCCCCACCGTGAGGGAGGAAGTGCATGCTCCCTGAGGCGATTCGGGGCCCTAACTCCGGATAGCAGTTTACTGCTCACTCCGCTAACTCAACTGGTTCTGAGTGCGTATGGATTTACTCAGAACGGAACGTGAGCCAATCGTGAGGTGCACGTCACCGACCCTGGGACGATTGTGACTCCGTTCAAAACCTAAGACACACGATTGAATCGTGTGCCGGAAGGAGAATCTATGGCGACAGCAATTGATATTCACCCAAAAACCCGTGCACGCGGAACCGTCCGCGTCAGCCTTCCCGCAAAGGTTGCCTACAGTCCGGATGCGCTGAAGAAAACCCTTGGTGGCCTTCTGGAACAACTCGGATGTCCGCACTGTTTTTCCGGAGCGGATTGCCTTTTCATGTTTGAGCGGGACTTCGTAGTCGATCCCCAGGCTGGATTGAACGCTGTGGCTCTCAATCCACAACCGCTCCCGCCTCGTGAGAGCACCGCCGTCGTGTCACTGAGCCGCGGCATTCGTTTCGACATCAACAAAGTGTTCAAAGCGGTGGACAGCGTCATCAACACCCTCGGCCCATGTCCCTGCCATTCCGGGTTTGATGTTCTCTACCAAAACGAGTTGCCGGTGATCGGCATCAATGACAAAGGGGAGGCGCAACAATTTGGAGGCTGATCCGAGACTTGATCTGTCGGGATTTGATCTGCCGGAACTCGGCGTGGGCATCGTGTACTCCGCGGCGCTGGAGCCGTTATTCGAAGCTTACCCGGAAACGGTAGATGTTTTAGAAATAGAACCACAGACGACGTGGCTCGAACGACCAGACCGGCCAGGAGAAATCCTGGCGCGGTCTGAGGTCGACGATCACGTGGCCAGCCTGCCGTACCGCAAGCTCGTCCACAGCATTGGGACGCCTGTAGGGGGCAGTGTGCCCGGCATTGAGGCGCAGCTTCCCCTATTGCGCGAGGCCGTAAGAAAGTTTGAGGCGCCTTGGGCCAGCGAGCACCTGGGGTTCAATCTAACGCCCGACTTCTTTACCGGATTTTTTCTTCCCCCGCGGCAAACCGCTGCAGGCTTTGAAGCCTATGTCCCGGCGATTGAGCGCCTAGCCGCGGCCGTGCAGGTTCCCTTGGCGATTGAGACCGGCGTGAACTACCTGCGCCCTCGGCCTGACGAGATTCCTGATGGCGAGTTCGTGGCACAACTCGTGCATCGGGCAAATTGCGGGATACTGCTCGATCTCCATAACCTTT